>Peterbilt_p2__coassemble_270_pt1 | contig 44745 bp, 48 predicted proteins | sample Peterbilt_p2__metabat2_high_PE_039 | metagenome-assembled genome bin Peterbilt_p2 | reverse complement strand
TATTTCTTCTTATGGGGTGTAGCAAAAACTATATAATGTATTGGGGGGTTTTTACAGTTATTATAATACCATGGAGCCCTCAAAAAGTGTGCACAATCTTGCATTTTTTTGATAGGATTTTTTGAGTATTTTTTACATACCACTTTCTTTTCTCAAGCAAAACCCTCCATTATTCTGCATAAAAACCGCTTAAAACAGGGCTTCAAACTCCTGCTGTCCGATTTTTTCTTTTTCCAGAAGCAGGTTTGCACATTTATGAAGCACTTCTTCATGCTGGGCAATAAGCGTTTTCGCTTTTTCATAAGAGTCATCGATAATCCGCTTCACTTCTTCATCAATAAGAGCTGCTGTCTTCTCCGCATAATTTCTGGTATGTGCCAGATCTCTTCCGATAAAGACCTCATCCTCATCGCTTCCATAATTGATCATACCTATTTTATCAGACATACCATACTGCGTTACCATGGCTCTTGCCATCTGGGTCGCCTGCTTGATATCCTGGGAGGCACCTGTGGTCACATCTTGGAAAATCATTTCTTCTGCTACACGGCCGCCTAAGGAAACCACGATATGTTCCAGCATTTTATTCTTACTATTAAACATTTCATCCTTTTCCGGAAGAGGCATGGTATAGCCTGCTGCTCCCATTCCTGTAGGAATAATAGAAATCGTATGAACTGGTTCCATTTCTGGCAGTACATGGAATAAGATTGCATGGCCTGCCTCATGATAAGCTGTAATCTTCTTCTCTTTCTCGGAAATCACACGGCTTTTCTTTTCCGCACCGATTCCTGTCTTGATAAATGCCTGGCGTACATCGCTCTGAGTGATAAAATATCTTCCGTCTTTGGCCGTGAGAATCGCTGCTTCATTCATCAGGTTCTCCAAATCTGCACCTGTATAACCTGCCGTTGTTCTTGCCAGTTCCTGCAAATCCACGTCTTCACCAAGCGGTTTCTTCGCTGCATGAACCTTCAAAATTTCCTCTCTGCCCTGTACATCCGGTCTTCCAACACCTACTTTCCGGTCAAAACGCCCTGGCCGGAGAATAGCAGGATCCAGGATATCTACGCGGTTTGTTGCCGCCATGACAATAATACCTTCGTTCACACCAAAACCATCCATTTCCACTAAAAGCTGGTTCAAGGTCTGCTCACGTTCATCGTGACCGCCGCCCATGCCGGTTCCTCTGCGTCTGGCAACTGCATCAATCTCGTCAATAAAAACAATACATGGTGCATTCTTCTTCGCATCCTCGAATAAATCTCTCACCCTGGAAGCACCGACACCAACAAACATTTCCACAAAATCAGAACCGGAAATAGAGAAAAATGGTACTCCTGCCTCGCCTGCCACTGCCTTTGCAAGCAATGTTTTACCGGTACCTGGAGGTCCCACCAGAAGAACACCTTTGGGGATTCTTGCCCCCACCTTCATATATTTCTGAGGGTCTTTTAAGAAATCTACGATTTCCTCCAATTCTTCTTTTTCTTCCTGCAAACCTGCTACATCCTTGAATGTCACTTTTTTATCTTTATCAGTGGACATTCTTGCACGGCTTTTTCCGAAATTCATCATTTTATTGTTGCCGCCTCCGGACATCTGCCGGTTCATCATGATAATAACAAAAATAACCATACCACCCGTAAGAAGCAGTGGAACAATCGAGGACATAAAGAAATTATCTCTCGGCACTTCTGCTACATAAATATTATGAATCCCAGCCTTCTCTAAGGTATCCAGGACCTCTTTTACATCTAAAGAAAAAAAGCTTTTTTCTTCTCCTGTCTTTAGTTTAATAATTACCTTTCCTGTTGGAACTTCTCTGTTTGGATGAATGTATGCTTCTGTTATCAGCTCATCTGAAATCACTGCTTCTAAATCCTGCTCTGTAAATTCTGTACCTCTGGCAGCCTGTTTAAACATAAAACCACCAATCATAAGCACAGTCAGAAACAGCAGGACAGGAGTCAGCCATCCTCTTGCCTGTCTATTCACGTCTTTCTTTCTCCTTTCCGGATTTCTTAAAGTTCTACCACACCAATATATGGAAGATTTCTGTATTTCTGGGCATAGTCAAGTCCATAGCCCACTACAAATTCGTCCGGGATATTGAAACACACATAATCTACCTTCACATCCTTTACTCTTCTCTCTGGCTTATCAAGAAGGGTACACAGACGCATGCTCTTTGGATTTCTCTGCTTCAGCATTTCCATCAAATGACTTAATGTTCTTCCGGAATCAATGATATCTTCCACAATCAAAACATCTTTTCCCTCGATGCTCTCATCCAGGTCTTTGACAATCTTAATCACTCCGCTGGAGGAAGTATCATCTCCGTAACTGGATACAGACATAAAGTCCATACTTACTGGAACGGTGATTCTTTTTGCCAGTTCACAGGTAAAGAAAACCCCGCCCTTTAACACACAGATCAAATGAACGCTTTTTCCTTCATAATCTTCGCTAATCTGTTCACCAATTTCACGGATTTTCTGGTCAACTTCTTCTTCCTTTAACAGCACTCTTATCTTCTCACTCATCTTCATCTACTCCTTTAACATGTACTTTTAACACTGTTTTTGTCTGACTGGTAACTTTATAATATTGGCTGATGCGATATCCTAAAATCCACAGGATATGACTGCCGTCAGCCAAAAGAGGGATTCTCTCTCTCTCTTCTCTTGGAATTTTACAGTCAATAAAATAGTCTTTTAATTTCTTTCTGCCTCCTGTTTCTGTTACAGTAAAAAAATCTCCAGGCTCTCTATGCCTGATTTTAAGACTACTTTTTATTTTATCATAATCAAACCATTTCGTATATGTTTTTTCAGGAATTTGCTGGTTTTCCCACAGAAAAACCTGAAACTCCATCTCCGGCAGCAAAGCTTTGGTGACTTCCGGCACCCCGATATGAACCTCTCCGTAAACCTGGCTTGCCAAAAGGCTGCCCATAAGAGACAGGGAAGCACCTGTCCTTCCCTTTGCAAGAGAAAGAACTGCTTCAATATGTGAGGAAGTGATATCCTTTTTCTGCCCTGCTGCCTGCTGTAATACTTTCATTACCACATAAGACTGCATGATTTCTTTTTCCTGAAACAATCCCCTGCCAATCCGGTATCCACCCTCTTTAGGCGTCACATATTCTCTATACAGGATATCCGCTTGCTCGGTCAGATATTCCTCAATATTCTGAAACATCTCTGCCGTTTTCGCAATGTGTGCGGCTGCCCTTGGATTTATCTGCTCCATCTCTGGGAGAATCTTGTGCCGGATTTTATTTCTGGTATATTCTGTTCCTTCGTTGGTGCTGTCTGTCATCCAGCAGATTTGTTGCTCCTCCAGATATTCTTCAATTTCTTTCCTTGAGATTTTAAGCAATGGCCGGATATAAGAAATACCTTCTTCCGTCATCTGAATGGAACGGATTCCTCCCAGACCCGCTGCACCGGTTCCCCTGATCAGGTGATGCAGAACTGTTTCTGCATTGTCATTTTCGTGATGGGCAAGTGCAATTGCTGTATGCTTCTTATTTCCTAATGCCTCTGCTTTTTCAAAAAAAGCCCTGCGTCTTGCAATCCTTCCAGCTTCTTCTAAAGAAAGTTTTTCCTTCTTTGCAAGTTCTGGCACATCCTTGCAGGAAAGAGTAAAGGGCACGCCCAGCCGCTCGCAGATTTTTCTGGAATACTCCTGATCCCGTACGGCTTCTTCTCCCCGGATTCCATGGTTCACATGAATTGCATAAAGGGCAAAATCTTTTTGCTCCTGATACTTTTTCAACAAAAATAACAGGCATACCGAATCCGCACCACCGGATACTCCGGCAATGACCTGGCTGCCCGCTTCTATCATATTGTATTTCTCTATATAGGAAAATACCTGTTTTTCTATATTCATCTCTCTGTCTTAGTTCCTCCAAAGTCCTGCTGTAAGAATGGTCATATCATCTGCTGCTTTATATTTGCTATAAGTAAGAACCCGTTCCAGAATTCCCCTTCCCAGTTCCTGAGCTGCACTTGCATTTGTCTGCAAAATAATTTCCTTCATGAGTTCTTCTGCCCGTTCCGGGGGCAGTGCATCAAGAACTCCGTCTGTCACCATAATGAGAAAATCTCCTTCGTACAGCTTTTTTGAGGTAGTCTGGAAATCCACCTGCTGTACCAGCCCAAGTGCCAGGCTGGTAGAAGAAATAGCCTCTACCCAGTTGTCTCTCTTTATAAATGTAGTGGCTGCCCCTGCCTTCAAAAAATGACAGACTCCTGTGTAAAGATCCACCATAGAAATATCCACGGTAGAGAATCTCCCATTTCTGTTTTGCACATTAAGAACTGAATTTACCATCCGTGCTGCTGTTTCTCCGGAAAATCCGGCTTCCACTAATTGTTCCAGGGTATCTACGATACTGCCGCTCTCTTTACATGCTTCCAGACCGGAACCCATGCCATCTGACAGACACATGAAAAACTGCCCGTTTTCTTCTGTGGCACAGGTATAATTATCTCCCGAAATACTTTCTTTATCCTTGGTTATTTTCACTGCACCATAAATCATCTTAAAATTAACTTCTTCCACAAAACTCATCAGGGAAAATTCTTTTCCTATAAAGGTTTTTCCCTCTGCTTTTGGAACCATCCGGCTGCCACTTAACTTAGAAAGTACCCTGGCTGCTTCTGCTGCTGATACACATCCGCCTCCTTTTGTCCTAAGCTCTGCATAATAACGTATTCTTCCATCCGGCTGCTCCAGCTTCCACAGCTTTCCTGCCTCGATTTGTTTCTTCTTCATTCTTCTGGAAAATTCTTCCTGCTGCTGCCTGTCCACTTCCACCATGCCAAACAAATCTCTGGATAGAATTTTCATCAAATGTGCTGTTTCTCCAAACTGTTCTGCTACTGCCATTCTGTTTTCCAAAAGTTTATTATTCCAAATCAGATTCTGCCGTTCTCTCTCCATCAGCCTTTGTAATTCCTGCATCAGCTTCCCCTGATTTACACAGACCTCCGTCAAATCTGCCTTCGCCCTGCGAAGAGCCTCTTCATCCTGTTCTTCCATCATACGCAGAAGACTACAGATTCTCTGATAGGACTGGATGGAATGCTGTTTCCAGCAGACCTGGTACAAATGGCATTTTCTGCAAAGGTTTTCCTGTATCTCATCTGCCATTGCTTCCAATTCTGAGCCGGAAAGATATTCCTTCCTATAGGGTGTCTCGTAAAAACTGTCCGCCAGTTTCTGGAAGGATTCCGCATAGCGCTGCATTTTCTCTTTTTGTGGATACTGTTCACAGGCCAAAGCCGCTGCACTTTTTTTCATTTCTGAAAAAATAGTTTTTGCCATGTCACGTAATATGAGCAGAACGCCGATTACGAGCATGGCAATGATCCATTCCTGCATCTTGTTCCCTCCCTGAAATAAGCAACCGCTATCAAGGATTCATTATAGATGCTTTTCTCTTTAAACTTTGTCAAAAACAGTACCCTGTCTGAAAAAACTTTCGGACAAAATCTGCGTGGTTTCCACCTTATTCCTCAGTCTTGAAAATAATCTCATTTCCCTTTACAAGACCCAGTTTCTCTCTGGCAACTTCTTCCGCATATTCGTCTGTTTTCATATAATCTTTTAAGTCATCGATTTCTTGTGTGCGCTGGGCTTCCTCTTCCAGTTGTTCATTCAACTGCTCCAGCTTTGCCTGGTAACCATCTAGTTCTTTCTGAAGCTCCATTCCTTTGGACATCATCCCAATGAATAAAAGGCCCACAACAAAGGTAATGGAAAGCATTGCGATTCTATTCTGTAAATCTACCTTTTTTACTCTCTTTTTCTTTGAATTTTTTCTGTTTTTGATTCCTAATATCTTCATATACCCGCTTCCTGATTGTTCGTGTGGATTTTTTTTCAGATAGAGTAATCATAACTCTATCCACTTGAAATTTCAACCTTTTTCTCCATTTTCTTATAGGCCTGGCAGGAATCCCCACAAGAAACAAAAGTTTTTTCAAAATCAGTGTACACAATCCTACCAGCAGGTTGCTAGGCCCTGCATGATACATCCACGCCCCCAGGCAAATAGAAAGAAGTGCATACATCCTGATGATACCATCGTTTTCCCCATAAATAACAGAAAAAAGAAAAAAGCCTGCCACACACCAGTACAAGATGTCTTCCATTCCTATAAAGAAGGTATTATGTACAGCCAGCTTCCTGAAAACACGGAGAATATCATAACAGGCTGCCAGAAAAACTCCTGCCAGAAAGGTGCGGCAGAAAAATACCAGTTCCTGATGCATATAATTGCTCATACGCTAACGGAAAAGCCTTTTCAGCATTCCCTCTCCTCCTTTGGATTTTGCAGTTCCCTGGCTGTATATCAGGCTGTCTACACGGCCTTGGATGTCCACCTCCTGTTTTTCCAGATCCAGTCTGGTTACATGAAGCCCTTCTCCCTGTACAGTAAGAACACTCCCATCTATCACCAGGCTGATTTCTTTTTCATCAAAGGAATTCACATCCCTGACTCCAGTAAAGCTTCCTTTCTTCCGTTCTGTAATCTGAAGCCTGTGAGCCGTTTTATTCAATTTTTCTTCCAAAAATCACCACTCCCCACATGATCTTCTTTATGAAAGATTATATGGGGGAATGCCGGTGATTATGCTGCTCCTGTATTATAAGTATTTAAACAGTTCGCTGGCAGCTTCTTTTTTCACTGTTTCCTGGACATCCAGGACTTCTACTCTGACATTTTTGCTTCCAAACTGAATTTCCAGAATATCTCCTGCCTTTACCTGGGCAGACGCCTTGGCCGGTTTGTCATTGATCAGCACACGGCCTGCATCACAGGCTTCATTAGCCACTGTTCTTCTTTTGATCAGCCTGGAAACTTTTAAATATTTATCTAATCTCATAGATACTCCCTTTCCCTTAAATGAAATCAGGCCGCCGCAATTTCCTGCGGCAGCCTGTTCTTAGACTTATCTTGGATCTTATGCGTTCACTAAATCTTTTAAAGCTTTACCAGCTTTGAATTTTGGAGATTTAGATGCTGAAATAGTCATGGTTTCACCTGTCTGTGGGTTTCTTCCTTCTCTTGCTGCTCTTTCAGAAACTTCAAAAGTACCAAATCCTACTAACTGAACTTTTTCACCTTTCTGCATTTCTTCGGATACAACATCAATAAAAGCTTTTAAAGCTAAATCTGCATCTTTTTTAGATAACTGTGTTTTTTCTGCCATAGCAGCAACTAATTCTGTTCTGTTCATGAGTATTCCTCCTAAATAAGTTTAGCCATGCAGGAGGACATCCAAAAGAGCCTGTCCTGCACCTGATGCTTCACTGCGGTTCTCGTGCAGTCTACAGATATTTATACCTTTTTTCCACAGGTTTGTCAAGCATATTGAAAGGATTCACTACATCATTTTGTCGATTAATTCTTTTAATTCTTTGCCAAGAGCTGCTGATTTTTCATCTGCATCTTGGATGGAAGTTCCTTTGATTCCGTAGTAAATTTTAATCTTAGGCTCTGTTCCGGAAGGACGTACACATACCCATGCGTCATCTGTCAGGTCATAATACAATACATTGGAACTTGGAAGGCCGGTAGATTTCACTTCTTTTGTTTCCATGTCTACGATTGTATCTGCCTTGTAGTCTCTTGCAGAAAGAACTTTGTAATTTCCGATTTCCATTGGTGGATTTTTTCTCAGGTTTTCCAGAATTGTCTGAATCTGTGCAAGCCCTTCGATTCCCTTTAAGGTGATAGACTGAATGTCATCTTTGTAATAACCGTAACGCTCATACATTTCAATCATAGCATCCCACAGAGTCATGCCTTTTGTTTTGTAGTAAGCTGCTGCTTCACAAAGTGCCATAGTTGCAACGATAGCATCTTTGTCCCTTGCATGAGTACCGATCAGGCAGCCATAGCTTTCTTCAAAACCAAAGAGATAAGAACCTACACCACTGGTCTCAAAACCTAAAATCTGCTGTCCAATGTATTTAAAGCCTGTAAGCACTTCAATAAACTTCACACCATAGTATTTTGCAATAGCTGCTGCCATATTTGTAGTAACAATGGTAGAAATCATAGCACCATCTTCTGGAAGGCCGCCATTTACTTCTTTTCTCTGTCCGATTTCATAATCTGCTAACAGACATCCTGACATGTTTCCTGTCAGATTATGATAAACACCATCTTTGTCTTTTACACGGACACCTAAACGGTCTGCATCCGGGTCAGTAGCCAGTACCAGGTCTGCGTCCACTTCTTTTGCAAGTTTAAGCCCCAGTTCAAATGCTTCATCTGCTTCCGGGTTCGGATAACTTACGGTTGGGAATTCTCCATCAGGAAGTTCCTGCTCTTTTACCACATAGACGTTTTCAAATCCCAGTTCTTTTAAAACACGTCTTGCAGGGATATTTCCTGTTCCGTGAAGCGGGCTGTAAACAATTTTCAGTTCTTTTGCCATAGCTTTGATAGCATCCATATGGATAACCTGGCTCTTTAATTCTTCCATGTAAGCATCGTCTACTTCTTTTCCGATTACCTGGAACAGTCCTGCTTCTTTTGCAGCCGCTTCATCCATAGTTTTTACTGTGTTAAAATCTGTTACTTTCTGAACTTCTGCCATGATTCCGCTGTCATGAGGAGGTGTAATCTGTGCACCATCTTCCCAATATACCTTATATCCGTTGTATTCCGGAGGATTATGGCTTGCTGTGATATTAATACCTGCAATACATCCTAATTTGCGTACTGCATAGGATAATTCCGGTGTAGGTCTTAAAGAATCAAAAATATAAGCCTTCACGCCATTTGCTGCCAGGCATAAAGCTGCTTCTTTTGCAAATTCCGGTGACATACGGCGGGAATCATAGGCAATGGCAACACCTTTTGCCTGTCCGTTTACTGCTGCAATATAATTTGCCAGACCCTGTGTGGTCTTTCTTACAGTATAAATATTCATGCGGTTGGTTCCTGCACCGATAACACCCCTAAGTCCGGCTGTACCAAATTCCAGTTCTTTATAAAAGCGTTCTTTAATTTCATTCTCATCCTGCTCGATTGCTTTTAACTCTGCTTTTGTGCCCTCATCAAAATACGGGTTTGAGAGCCATTCTTCATACAGTTTTTTGTAATCCATCTCTATTACCTCCTGTACAGCTTTTGGCTGTGTATTAATAGAAACATTATACACTATTAACGTGGAAAATTCAAATGCTGCACAGGAGTTTATTCTATTTTCATCTGCCTTTTTACAGGGACAGGACAAAATTTCTCCACTTTTCCTCCTGGTCAGTTAAACGTTTGAGTTTTTCAAGATTCTTTGCAGAGATCCATGCTTTATTGTGGGTATAATAATAGTTTGCCAGCTTCCAATATTTTTCCGGATAGGCAAACCGTATTTTCAAATTCTCTTTTTCTTCCTTGGACAACGGCCTGGTCTCTTCGTATGCCTCCAGCATCGCTTTTCCAAGACACAGATTCCAGTCATGCTTTTCCAGTATTTTTCTCATAAACTGATAAAGATCAGAAACCTGTACATCAAATCCGCATTTATCAAAATTTGTCACTGCGGTAGAACAAGGCCCTCTTTTTTCGTTAAGCATCAGCACATTATGCTGGTTAAACTCTCCATGACACACCCTTCCCTGTTCCACGGACTCCTGACGGAGCCTGTTGTATCCGGAAGTCTCCAGCTCCTTTAATGCTTGTTCCCCGTATCCCAGAAATCTGTATATCGTATCCAAAAATGCAAGTTCAAAATCATTTTTTTTCCGTTTTGTGCTCACAAACTTTCTGATTTTACGAAGCTGGGCATTATGCCTTGTAAACTCATCCGTCAAAGGCTGCCTCACATAATGAATCTGTACCGGTATCTGCATTACTCTATGTAACTCTGCCATGGAACCGATTCCCCGGTAAATATCCTTCTCGCTTCTGGTATCACATTCCCTTCCCTCATACCACTTCTTCACAATATAGGGAATATTATCTTTATCGGTAGAAACATATTCCCCCTCCTGATTCTGCAAAATCTCATCTGTAAGAACCTGGCTTTTCTGTGAGATACAGGACAAAAGACAGGCCTGGTATTCCAGCTTCTTAGGTGTACCGCAAAACTCTTTAATCAATACCAGACCTTTGTCTGTTTCACAGATTAAAGAACCTCTTCCACGATACACGGCTGTGGATTCCAGGCCATATTGTTCTAAGACTCCAAGACCACGGTCATACATTTGCTCCTCCCCCTTTTTCTCCATTGTTTATGTTCTTTTCATTGTATGCAGGAGAAAATGGGGTTAGAATCAACCGTTCTTTATCTTAGAAAGCAAATATTCTTTTGTATTTTTTTCTGGTTCTTCTAATACCAGATGCAAAAGCCAATCCAGGGTCTTTCCCAGTTCCTTCCCAGGTTTCATCCCTGCATCGATTAAATCCTTACCGGAAACAGCCAGGGTTTTTAAAGAAATACATTCCTGTTTTTCCATGATTTCTTCGTATAATCTCCGGCTTTCCAGAAGTTTTTGCAGTTTTTCTTCTCTTTTGTAAGTGCTCTGTGCCATAAGGTCCGCATGCCGGATTTCCAGAAGCATGGGAAACAATTCTGCACCTGTTTTATTTAATGCCTTTCTTACAGAACAGGGTGTACACTCCCAGGGACATTCATGCCAGAGTATAAGCTTCGTCACAGCGGCAATGGTGTCATTATCAAACCGCAGCCGTCTCAAAATCCTTCTGGCAATTTCCTCGCTGGCTTTCTGATGTCCATAAAAATGGTCAATTCCCATTTCATCTGTAGAACGTTTCTCCGGTTTTCCCATATCGTGAAACAAAACAGCCAGACGGAGTACCCTGTCTGCACGTACACTCTCCAGTGCTTTCAATGTATGCTCACCCACGGTATAACAGTGGTGTGGATTATTTTGCCCTGTTTCCATCATAGCATCAAATTCCGGCAAAACCACTTTGGTGATTCCAAGTTCCCAGGCTGTCTTTAAATACTGTGGATGAGGCGAAACCAAAAGCTTCACAAGCTCCGTATGAATCCTCTCTGCACTGATTTTCTTCAATGTCTCTGCCAGTTTTCCTGCTGCCCTCTTTGTTTCCTCCTCAATGGAAAAACCAAGCTGGGCAGAGAAGCGGACCGCCCGCATAATCCTGAGAGCATCTTCTGTAAAACGCTCACTTGGATTTCCTACACAGCGGATAATCTGGTTTTCCAGGTCTTTCGCTCCTCCAAACACATCCACCAATCCCTCTCTGTCATTGTAGGCCATGGCATTGATGGTGAAATCTCTGCGTTTTAAGTCTTCTTCCAGCTTTCCTGTGAAAATCACCTCTTTGGGATGTCTGCTGTCCTCATACTCACCGTCTATCCGGTAAGTTGTCACTTCAAATCCTTCTTTTCCCATCATCACAGTCACGGTTCCATGCTGAAGCCCAGTATCAATGGTTCTTTTAAAAAGATTTTTGACTTCTAAAGGCCTGGCAGAAGTGGTAATATCCCAGTCAGCAGGAATACGGCCAAGAAGACTGTCTCTTACACAGCCTCCTACTGCATATGCATCATAGCCGTTTTCCTGCAAAAGATGAATGATTTTATTTACTTTTTCCGGAATCTGTATTACCATTCGCCATTCCTCCTGTTTCTATATCCTGTCTTTCTTAGTAAGCACGGCCCCAGTAAACCATTTTTTTCGCAGGTTTTCCACATACTACACACTTATCAGAAAGTGTTTCCTGCTCAAATGGCATACATCTTGATGTAGCCTGCACATCTTCCTTGATTTTATCTTCACATTCTCTGCATCCGCACCACATTGCTTTTACAAATCCTGGTTTTTCTTCCACTGTTTTCTTTAACTCTTCGTAATCTGTAACGGCATAGGTATGAGCCTCTCTGTGTGCTCTTGCTCTTTCCAGCATTTCCTTCTGCATGGTATCCAGGATTTCCTGTACACCTTCTGCCAGGCGGTCCAGGGAAACCACAGTTTTTTCTCTGGTATCTCTTCTTACCACAACTGCCTGGTTTGCTTCAATATCCTTAGGACCACATTCAATACGGACCGGAATACCTCTCATCTCCTGCTCTGCAAACTTAAATCCAGGGCTCTTGTCTGTGTCATCTGTCTTCACACGGATTCCTGCTGCTTTTAACTGTGCATTTAATCTTTCTACAGTCTCAAGAACGCCTTCTTTTCTCTGCTGGATTGGAATAAGAACTGCCTGTACCGGAGCAATTCTAGGAGGAAGTACCAGACCACTGTTATCTCCGTGTACCATAATGATTGCACCGATCATACGGGTAGTCATACCCCAGGATGTCTGATGTACATACTGAAGTTTATTTTCCTTGTCTGTATATTGAATACCAAATGCCTTTGCAAATCCGTCTCCAAAGTTATGGCTGGTACCAGACTGCAGTGCCTTACCATCATGCATCAGAGCTTCAATGGTATAAGTAGCTTCTGCACCTGCAAATTTTTCTTTGTCTGTCTTCTGTCCCTTTACTACCGGAATCGCCAGCACTTCTTCACAGAAATCTGCATACAGGTTCAGCATCTGTACCGTTCTTGCCTCTGCTTCTTCTGCTGTTGCATGTGCGGTGTGGCCTTCCTGCCATAAAAATTCTCTGGAGCGGAGGAATGGTCTTGTGGTTTTTTCCCAGCGTACTACGGAACACCACTGATTATATACTTTCGGTAAATCTCTGTGGGACTGGATTTCTTTTGCATAGAAATCACAGAATAAGGTCTCAGAGGTCGGGCGGACACAAAGTCTTTCCTGCAATGGTTCCAGACCACCATGTGTTACCCATGCAACTTCCGGTGCAAATCCTTCTACATGGTCTTTTTCCTTCTGAAGAAGACTTTCCGGAATAAACATTGGCAGATATACGTTCTCCACCCCTGTCTCTTTAAATCTTCTGTCCAGTTCATGCTGGATATTTTCCCAGATTGCATAACCTGCCGGTTTAATGACCATACATCCTTTTACGCTGGTATAGTCAATTAAATCTGCTTTCTTTACCACATCTGTGTACCACTGGGCAAAATCTTCTTCCATGGAAGTAATCGCTTCTACTAATTTTTTGTTGTTTGCCATGATATTCTCCTTTTCTCTCTTCTATGTTTAACAGGTTTTTATGGGAGGCTCGCCATGCTTACAGGAAATCATTTTCTATGATATAAAAAAAAGACATGTCATCCCCTCCATCTCAGGGACCGATGTCTTCCACTCGGCGGTACCACCCTTCTTAGCAGCCCGTTATACTCTACTTTTATCCGGACAGCCCACTTCCTTTGCTTTTATAACGCCCAAGCCCGCGTTCTGCTTTCGCAGACAGCTCCAAGGCAGGTTCCACATAGTTTCTGTAAAAGTCTCTCACCTTATGACTCTCTCTCTTTGACATTCCCTGTGTGTACTATTCCTCTTCCCAGCCAATTTCTTATAATCCTGTACTATTTTGAATTTTATTGGATAATTCCTCCTTTGTCAAGAGGAAAAGCCGGAAGTTTTAAACTTCCAGCTCCAGCTTTCTCCCGGTTTTATTATATTGATAATACCTCACACCTGCTGCATCCAGCATCCTCTTGGAAGCTTTTACAGCCGGTGTATCTGCATATTTATCACATTCATACACAATGGTCTTGATCCCTGCCTGGATAATTGCCTTGGCACATTCATTGCATGGGAACAGAGATACATATAATTTTGCCCCTTCCAGAGAACCGCCCCTGTAGTTCAAAATCGCATTTAATTCACTGTGTGTCACATACAAATACTTTGTATCCAGAGAATCCCCTTCTCTGCCCCAGGGAAATTCATCATCTGAACAGCCTATAGGAAATCCATTGTAGCCCATAGACAAAATCTTGTTGTCCTGGCTCACAATACAGGCACCCACCTGAGAATTTGGATCCTTGGATCTCATACCGGATAATTTGGCTACCCCCATAAAATATTCATCCCAGGAAATATAGCCATCTCTCTTGCCTGTCATCTTCCTCACCTCTTATTTTGTTCCGAAAATACGGTCTCCCGCATCACCCAGTCCCGGTACAATGTAACCGTGGTCATTTAAGCACTCATCCAGCGCACCAATATAAATATCCACATCCGGATGTGCCTCTGACAAAGCTTTTACTCCTTCCGGTGCAGCAAGCAGACACATAAAATGAATATTCTTTACGCCTTTTTCTTTCAGCATTGTGATTGCTGCCACTGCTGAACCACCGGTAGCCAGCATAGGGTCTGTGACGAAAACTTCTCTTTCACCGCAGTCAGCAGGAAGCTTGCAGTAATATTCTACTGGTTTTAAAGTCTCAGGATCTCTGTAAAGACCAATATGTCCTACCTTTGCAGCCGGAACCATGGTCAGCATTCCTTCTACCATGCCAAGACCAGCTCTTAAAATCGGAACTACTGCCATTTTCTTTCCAGCCAGTTCTTTTACCGTTGTCTTTGTCAGAGGAGTCTCAATTTCTACATCTGAAAGCTTCAGATCCCTGGTTGCCTCATAAGCCATAAACATTGCTACTTCACTTACTAATTCACGGAATTCTTTGGAGCTTGTTTCTTTTCTGCGGATAATTCCAATTTTATGCTGAATCAGCGGGTGTTCCATAATTAATACTTTTGCCATCGTATCTTCTCCTTATTTATCTCTTTCGTTTATAGTATCTCAGCCTTCAATCAGGTCTATTCTGTGCTGATGTCTCGGTGCATGAGAAAATTCTGTGTTTAAAAAAGTATCTACAATTTTCACTGCCAGTCCCGGACCTACTACTCTTCCGCCTAATGCTAATACATTTGCGTCATTATGCTCTCTTGTTGCCTCTGCACAAAAACAGTCTGTACACAGAGCAGCACGGATGCCTTTCATCTTATTTGCTGCAATAGAGATTCCGATACCGGTGCCACAGATAAGAATTCCCTTTTCACACTCTCCCTGCTGGATAGCAGTTCCTACTTTTCTTGCATAAACAGGATAATCTACTGCCTCTGTGCTGTCACATCCGAAGTCCTTGTATGCAATCTGCTTCTCCTCCAGATATTTAATAATCTCCTGTTTTAATTCGTAACCTCCATGATCACATCCTAATGCTATCATTGGTTTTCCTCCTTTTCTTCCAGATAAATAATACGGTGTCCGGCTGCTTTTAACAATCGGTTCATAATAGCCTGTCCCATCTGAGGTGTATCAAAAGCCTCAGAAAAAATACAGGTTACATCCTCTTCATCATATGCCCTGAGAATTCCGAAAAGATGCCTTGCAATTCCTTCCTCGTCTTCTCTGGTTCCGATGCTCTTCACTACCGCAGCATCATAGAGTTCCTGGTCTTCATCTGTACAGATGACTCCAGCTCTTTGTCCCTTTGCTTCCAGGCATTTACATTGGCTGTTGATATATTCTGTCACCAGTTTTTCATTTCCCTGCACAATCGTAAGCCCTGCTTTTGGTGCATAATGCCGGTATTTCATTCCGGGTGCCTTGGGTTTCACCGATGCGTCAGTAATCAGCAGCCCCTTATCCATAGAGACATCCCCGATTACCTGGCGGATCATCTCTTCACTGATATAACCTGGTCTTAAAATAACAGGAGTTTCTGAAGTAAAATCCACAATGGTAGATTCTAATCCAATTTCTACCTCTCCGCCATCCAGAATCATATCAATCTTGCCGGATAAATCCTCCTCAACATGCTCTGACCTGGTAGGACTTGGCCTTCCTGAAGTATTGGCACTGGGAGCTGCAATATAACCTCCTCCTGCCTGAATCAAGGCTTTTGCCACTGGATGGCTTGGCATACGCACTGCCACACTGTCAAGTCCTCCTGTTGTCTCATAGGGCACCCTGTCATTTTTCTGAAAAATCATGGTCAGGGGGCCAGGCCAGTATTCCTCTGCCAATTTCACTGCCTTCTCAGGCACTTCCCTTACAATCCCTGCAAGACTTTCCATATCTGCAATATGTATGATCAAAGGATTATCTGATGGTCTGCCCTTTGCAGCATAAATTTTCTCTGAAGAACCGGCATTTAGTCCATCGCCGCCCAGTCCATAGACTGTTTCCGTGGGAAAAGCTACCAGTCCTCCCTGTTTCAAAACTTCTCCTGCACCGTTTATTTTCTCCTGGTCAGGATGTTCTCTATCCACTTTGACTACTTTCGTATTCAATGTACATCCTCTTCTTCCTTAAATTATCACTTCGTACTTTTCTATCATACCATACTTCCATTGTTCTTTTCCACAGTTTTTAGAAATTTTAGAATACCGTCACAAATTGCCCTTGCACACTTTTTCTGGTATTCTTTTGTATTCAGCAATTCTGCTTCCCGAGAATTTGTCAGAAATCCTGTCTCCACAATATTTAATATTCCTTCACTTCGTTTCAGCAAATAGTAGGTACTGTTTGCTTTTTCTGTTCTTGGATTTGTAACTTCAAGCTGTGTGTTTAATTCTTCCTGAATACACCTTGCAAGTTTGCCTCCTTTGACAGAATCCTTATAGTAAAACACCTGAGGACCACATACAGCTTCATCTTCATAGCTATTTTGATGGATACTTACAGTGAGCAAAGGCTTTTTTTCCTTTATCATAGCACACCGGTTCTGCATATCCTGCACTTTCTTATTCCTGCTGTCCTGGTCATATAACCCTTTATCCTCTTCTCTTGTAAGAATAGTCTGATATCCTTCTTTCTGCAGTTCCTGTGCCAGTACTTTCGCAATTTTCAGATTTACCTCCTTTTCCTGAAGTTCTCCAATCCCCACTACTCCCGGGTCAATTCCTCCATGTCCACTGTCAATCATGATCACTCCCTTTTGATTTTCTCCTGCTTTTCCCACCAGTATTGCACCTTCCCTGGAAAGCAGATAAATTGACAAAAGCATACACAGAGCCATGCACCGTCTTGCCCAGCGATTTCTCATATTGTTCTTCCTTTACAGGCATTTTCTCTATCAATATATGCTGCAATATCAGAATTCAATCCACATAGCAAAGGCGGAATGCTCCTGCACTCCGCCTGTATCCCAATCTACTCTTTTAAAAATTCTTCCAGTTCGTCTTCCAGCATTGCTTCATCTTCTTCGCTTAATAATCTGGAAATCTGAAGAGCCAGCCTGCTGTCCTCATCCTCTTCGTCTTCCTCGTCTTCTTCATCAAACTCTTCTAATTCTGCAATATCATCCAGGGAGTCTAAAATATCCAATTCCTGAGTGTCCCCAAGGTGAAGTTCTTCCTCTTCTCCTGCTTCCTCCTCTGGTTCTTCCGGCATCTGCAGTTTATGAATCTCCAGTTCCATCTCATCCTCAATATCATTCAGAGAGGTTGGCATACTGCTGATAATCTGGTGCACTTCTTTATAAGAAGACATAAATCTGCGCTGAGCCTGATTGATCAATTCTACGATTCCGTTCATTTCTTCCTGAACAGCAAGATACTTCTTCTTTCCTTCTACCAGCTTATCATCAATCTCAGACTGTACGGATTCCACTCTGCGTCTGGCTTCTGCTTCTGCCTCTGCAATCATCTGGTCACATTTTTCCTGTGTCTCTTTCTCCATACTCTCTGCTTTTAACTGGGCATCAAATACCAGCTTTCCGATACTCTCATAATTATCAATATATTTCTGGTATTTCTCTTTGATGTTCTCTTCCATCCGCACCTGATAAGCATCTTTTAATTCGATGCGTTTCTGAAGCTCTGCAATCTTCTCATCTCTCTCCGCTAACTGTTTTCTGAAGTTCACCTGTGCCTCTGCCATCTCATCTCTCATTCTCTGAATGAGTTCCTGAACCTCTTCCTTATCATAGCCGCCCATCAAGCTTGTCTTTAACATCTCAAATTCTGTCATCATACTCCACCTCTGTTTTTTCTTACTGTAAATATTTGCTGATCACTGCCCACACATCTGCACGTTCAAATCCAAGCTTCCATGCCGCAGAACCTGCCAATTCATATTTTTCTACTAGCTGCATTTTGGCTTCCAGAGATTCTTCATCTTCCAGCCAGATTTTTTCAATACCGTTTTCTGTCTGCAATTCTCCGTAATTATGTGAAACATCATTGTTCCAATAGATGTCCATCCCTTTTTCACTCACATACTGATCTGCTTCGTCCATACCAAGGACCTTACTGCTTACTGTCCCATTATTTGCTTCTGTCCACAATCTGGTATAGAACGGAATTCCATTGATCACTTTTTCCTTCGGAACTTCCTCCAGTGTCAGGCGGATTCCTTCTTCCACAAAAGGAAGAGACGCTACAGATCCGGCCTTTTCAGAACCTATGGTATGTTCATCATATCCCATAATGATCACATAATCACCTATGATTCCCTGTTCCTTCCGGTTATAAAAAGAAGTATATTGAGGAACCGGATCATCGATGGAAAGTACCAGATTATTAGCTCTGCATGTAATGGACAACTCTCTCAGGAACTGGATAAAATGGGGTACTTCTTCTTCCTTCAAAGCTTCAAAATCCACATTAATCCCGTCAAGCCCCACTCTTTTTGCTTCTTCTGACAATTTCTGGATAATATGTCCTCTGGACTCTCTGTTTGACAGTGTTTCCAGCGTACTGATATCCTCACTGAAATTGTCAATCAGTCCCCATACTTCCATTCCTTTTGCATGGGCTTTATTAACATAATCTGCACTTGCAAGAGAAGAAATCGTTCCCTCGTTGCTGGTAATGGAAAACCAGGTAGGGGAAATTACATTTACACCTTTTGCATCCTTTACTGCATCTTCAAAAGTCTCATTTGCCGCCTCGGAAGTCACCTGATGCCAAGCAAGATTAATCTTATGATTTCTTGTAAGGCTGGTATAATTTTCTTCATATCCGCCTTCATACACCAATTCTGTTTCCTGCGGCTTGCTCACATATTTCTTTTCCACATATCCGTCGATACCATCTGCTGTCATCACTCTTGACCAGTTTTCCATTTCTTCTAACAGAGTCAGGGTATCGCCTTTCTTAACGTCTGTTAAAATCGGGCTTTTGATTCCTCCCTGATACCGGATTACCGTATCTTCATCTGCTGTCATGGTTTCTATGGTTTTCCATTTATAAGTAATGACTGTCCTGGCTGGGTCTTCGTAAGTCTTTCCCTGAATCTTCATATGCTCTTCCAGAAAATCTAAGGCAATATAATACTCATCCCCTTTTTCCTGTACAATTTCATATTCTTTTTGAACCTCTTCCCCACCAGACAGATAGGTGCTGCTTCCAGGTGTAATCTCCAGTATCGTATCAGGAGTCGTGTACAGCATCTTCTGAGATATCTGATCCCAGTAGAATCTTCCTCCAAGAGTCTCTGTCACGGTCTGGTAAGGAAGATACACCATACCATCTAACACCTTCCCCCTGGCCTCACTCACTGAATCCTGAAGTATCAGCACGACCTCATCGTCTGATTGAATCTTATAATAATCCTCCAGCCCCATTCTGACATCTGACGGTGTATATTTCTTGATCAGGCTGGTAATTACACCCACTGCTCCTACCACTATCACCAGAAGCAGAACCACCAGCACAGATATCAAGCTGCTGTTCCTTCTTCTTCTCTTTCGCTTTGCCATTTTTCAGCTCCTTCTAGATCATTCTTTTGTTCTTTATCTTTTTAATTATACCATATTTTTTTCTTTCGTCATCAATTTCTTCCCGATTTCATGTTTTTTTCAGATTTTTTCTTCTATGTACATAATTATTAAGGGAATCATCCTGTACATAATCAAAGGCCAGCCCCTGAACTCTTCCCTTTTCATCCTGAATGTAATCACGCATATAATCGCCTTCTTCTGCAATCCGGTATGCCCTGGCGATACGCCCCGGCGTACTTTCTCTTCCGTTCAAATACAGTGGAATCCCCATCTCCCGGTATTCCTCTAATTCCCGGTACAGATTCCCATTTTCTCTTTTTTCCATAGTTCCTCCTGGCAGGCCTGTTAAGAATTTGTGATATATTATCATCCTGCTTTTCCTGTCATAAAACGATCTCATTCAGATACAAAAGAGATAGAAAAAGTCCCATGTATTTTGAAGCCCAAATGTTTCTTAACATGAAGTCTTTATTCTTTATCTGGAAATCCTGTGGTCATACAGAATGTATAAAACCACCGCAGCGGACTGCTGCAAAATGAATAGTAAAAGAATAATGAAATGAAAATATAATAAAAAACGATTTCCCCCTTTCCTTAGGATTTGGGGTACTTTTTCTATCTGGTTTTATTATAGCATTCAGGTAATTTTCCCGCAAGCTATTTTTTATGTGGTAGCTGTGTTTTTTCCATCTTTACAACCTGACAATGCATAGTATATAATATAAAAGGAAAAATAGCATCTTTAGAACAATACTCAGACAGGAGTGATGTTATGAAAATAGAAAAAATTAATGATAACCAAATCCGGTGTACTCTTACCCGGGCTGATTTAGAAGAACGGCATATCCGGTTAAGCGAGCTGGCCTATGGAACAGAAAAAGCCAAGGATCTTTTCCGTGATATGATGCAGCAGGCAAACTCAGAATTCGGCTTTGAAGCTGACAATATTCCTCTTATGATTGAAGCCATCCCCGTTTCAGCAGACAGTATTATTCTGATTATTTCAAAAGTAGAGGATCCAGAAGAACTGGACACCAGATTTTCTAAATTTACACCTTTCTCTGGTGACAATTCCTCCTCTGGAAATACTCCCGCATTAGAACTGGAAGGTGCTGATGATATTCTGGATATCTTCCATAAGATTTACGAAGCAAAAACCAAGGCAATGGAACGCCTGAAGAAAGAATCCCCTGATGCCCCTGCCAAGGATGCTGTCCAGGATGCAAAGGAACCAGCTATTTCTGTCAATATTATGAGGGAGTACCTATTCCCAAATCTTGATACAGCCATCAAAGCAGCCCATGCATTAAATCATTTCTTCCAGGGCTTTAACACTCTGTATAAAGATAATAAAACCGGCGAATATGGTCTGATTCTGCATCAGGAAGGCACCTCCCCTGAGGACTTCAACAAAGTATGCAATATGCTTTCTGAATACGGCCGTGGAACCACCTTATCTCCGGCAAGAGAAGCATATTTGAGCGAACATAGCCAAGGTGTCATCTTGGGAAATGCTCTGGAAAAACTTATAAACATCTAAAGATGCGAAAAGAACCCCCTGCGAAAGATAAACTGATTCTCAGTTTTCTCCTCACAGGGGGTTGTTGTTTTCCTAAATCATTTATACCGGATTATTTATTTTCCAGAAAATCGTTAATCTGTGCAATCAACAGTTCTCCGTCAATTCCGTGAACCATAGCAGCTTCTGCCAGAGACTCACCCTGAGCGGATGGGCATCCGATGCAGTGCATACCAGCTCTCATAAGAATCGGAATAATGTTCTGATCCATACGGATTAATTCACCAATGGTCATATCAGATGTTACTTTCATGAGTTTGTTCCTCCTTTATGTTTTCTCGTTCCATTATAATCTCTTTCCCGGTTATATTCAACTGTTTTTCCTATGTATAAAAAATAGGACTTGTATTATAGGTATAAATATATTAGAATATCTCTAAGAAGTGAATCTTCTGATTCAGAAAAAATAAGGAGGATACGATCATGGCATATGTTATTACAGACGAATGTGTAAGCTGCGGAACATGCGCAGGCGAATGTCCAGTAGAAGCTATCTCTGAAGGCGATGGAAAATACGTTATCGACGCTGATACATGTGTAGATTGTGGAACATGCGCAGGTGTATGTCCTACAGAAGCTATTGTAGAAGAGTAATCATTATTACATAATGAACATAAAGGCTGCCGGTTTTCCGGCAGCCTTTTGTTGCTTCCTGCTTATTATTACTGAAATCTTTCTATTCCTCACTTTTCAGATATTCTGATATCTCAAACTGGCATACCCACTGTTCAAATTCCTGCACAGGAAGGGGGCGTGAGAAGAAAAATCCCTGTATGGTACCGCATTGCATCTCTTGAAGATATTCCACCTGCTGCAAAGTCTCAATCCCTTCCACCACAGTCTTCATATCCAGCTTTTTCGCTATATCCACAATACAAGCCACCACATCTCTTGCTTTGGAATTATGAATATCCTGAAAAAAAGAACGGTCTAATTTCAATGTATCAATATCAAATTCCTGAAGAAGACTCAAGGAAGAATATCCTGTTCCAAAATCATCAATGGAACATTTAAATCCATATTGATGAATCATCTGAAGCCCCTCCCTAACATTTTTTATCTGGGAAGCATCCAGCAAGACAGCCTCTGTGATTTCAAATTCAATCAGGCTGTGCTCAATCTGATATTCATCAGAAATTTTAACAAAATCCTCCAGGAAATTCTCATCCACAAAATGACTTCTGGAAAGGTTCACAGAAATTGGGAATGCCTGATTTCCCTGATCACACCAGTTTTTTATCCACATACAGGTTTTTTCAAACACATATCTGTCCAATTTTATGATTTTTCCATTCTTCTCCAGCAAGGGAATAAACTCTCCAGGCGATACCATACCCTTTCCAGGAAGAAACCAGCGGACTAATGCTTCTGCACCTGAAACTTTTTTCTTGCGCACATTCACTTTAGGCTGGAAATATACCTGAAAGTCTCCATTCGTAAAAGACTCTTCGAAAAGATGCTCCAGCTCCTGCTCTCTCTCCATTTTTTCGGACAATCCCTTGTCATAATAAATGAGAGTACCTGTTTCCTTAGTTGTCTGTCTCTGCACCACTGCACGTACCCGGTCCTGAAGCAGTGTTAAATCCAAATCATTGTTTTCCACAGGACAGGCTCCTAACCAGAAGGAAACATCAAACCGTGAAATATCTGTATCCTGGAATGAATTGATACGCTCCACAATATGCCCAATCCGTTCCCGTACAACATCCTGATCCTTTTCTCTCAGAAAGATAAAAAAGTGATCCATTTCTGTCCTGGACACAAACTCTTCCTGCTCTTTCTTCAGCGAATCACTGATCACAGAATAAAAATATTTCAGCATTTTATCACCGTTTTTATCCCCCAGTGATTTGTTAATCATTTTAAAATCTTCACAATCCATCAAAACCAGTGTAAACTGGTCTGCTTTTTGTTTTCTGCACAATTCATGATATCTGATTCTGAACTCTGTCCGATTAATTCCACCTGTAATTTCATCAACAAATGCAAGCCGTTCTAATTTACCTCCATTCTCTACGTTACTGCGGAACAGCAGCATAAAAAAGGCGAAGAAGATAATAAATACAGCTAAAATGCAGGCAAGCATCTCTTTTACATAGACATCCGAAAATCCTGTAAACAAATCAGAAGGCATTGCAGTAACTGCTGCCCAGTCATTAATTCCAATTCCTATACAAGTAAAGAAAAATTTCTTACCTGAGTCCTCTCTGAATTCAAATACGCTATTTCTGCCTTCTGCAATCTCTTTGGATATATTCTCAATCGTATTTTTATAAACTTTTCCCTGTTCCAAAAGTTCTGTCATGCTTGTGTAAGGACTGTCCGGATTCGATGCGAGAAGAATTTCTCCTTTTCCGTCAAGAATAAAACTGCCGCTTTTTTCTTTCTGGAAAATTTTTGTTGTAAAAATATTCCGCAGTTTTTCTTCCTTATTCCCTACCCAAAAGGTACCTGTTTTTTCTCCGTTTTGATAGAGATTCTTTGCAAACAGAACATAACCATCAGAAACTCCGACTCCGCATGACTGTTTATCTAATGCTTCTCTGAATGTTTTCTCATTCTTTACTTCTTCCATCTGTTCCTGGTTTCCCTGAAACTCTCCTACAATAGTCTCAATGTCCCCCTGCAAATCACACACTGCAATAAAGTCCATATTATACAGAGCACGCTTCTGTCTCAGAAAGTTCTCCAGGTCACCTCTTGCATGGTCTTCTTCCACTGCCTTTGACAGACTGCACACGGTATTGGAAACATCATTTACATCCATCTTAATCATATTTGCAATCTGACCTGTATAGTTTTCCACATACTCCTTGGTAGCCTTTGTATCCTGGTTTTTCATATAAACCGTACAGAATACTGCATACACAATAACTCCCAGTGCTATCACACTAAGAATTGTCATATGACTCCACATTTTCTTCCGCATGTATTCCATACTGTTCAAATATCTCTTTCGTACTTTTCCATAAGTAACTGGCCGCTTCATATTGTCATCCTTTTCTTCTGTCAATTATCCGTACAAGAAAACACTCTTATATCTTTCTCCTGTTTTTCTTTGCCTTACTTTTTTCTTCCGATGCTGCAACCTCGCGCCTGGATTGCTGATAATTCCTGATTCTTTCATCAAACCTCTTATATCTGGCCTCTTCTGAATTTTCTTCTTTCATCCTTTCCAGCACGATTTTGCTGATTGCTTCCATAAATTCCACAGGAATCCTGCTTTCTTCCGGTACACTTGCTCTTTTCTTGTTTTTCCCTTTCAAAACCTTATGTACTTTCGGCTCTTGATTGTTTTGTATATCCTTTGTGGAATTATAATAAAAAAGGGGTATGAGCTTTCCGATTTCCTTCAGAGAATACCCTTTTTTCTTCAGTTCATTTATACTCAGAAAAACCTGAATATCATATCGGGTGTAGTATCTGTGTCCCATCTCATTTCTCTGAACCGGAATCTTCATCTCATCTTCCCAGTACCTAAGTACATGTGACTTGATTTCCAATATTTTTACCGCTTCAGATACTGAGTAAACGGTCTCCTGCATATACTGGCCCCTTTCTTTTCTTCTTCTCTTATTATAACAAACAAGTTTGAAAATGCAAGAAAATGAGTTCGACAAAACATATCTCCGTACAAAAAGAGATTGCCCAAAGACAACCTCTTTTCTTAAAAATCTACTTATTTCTTCATATTCACGAATTTTGTATAATTCGGCATCCAAACAAGATTTACTGTACCAATGGGGCCGTTTCTCTGTTTGGCAATGATAATTTCTGCAATGTTCTTATTTTCAGAATCTTTATTGTAGTAATCGTCACGGTAAATAAACATTACTACGTCTGCATCCTGCTCAATAGCTCCTGATTCACGCAAGTCAGAAAGCATAGGTCTGTGATCCGGCCTCTGTTCCACCGCACGGCTCAACTGGGACAATGCAACCACCGGCACGTTTAATTCCCTCGCCAAAGCTTTCAAAGACCTGGAAATCTCTGAAATTTCCTGCTGCCTTGATTCACTTCTTCCACTTCCTGTCATAAGCTGCAAATAGTCGATAAAAATAATTCCAAGATTATGCTCCATCTTGTATTTTCTGCATTTTGAGCGGAGTTCTGAAATAGAAATACCAGGTTTATCATCAATAATCAGATGAGATTTCCCGATAATATTCGCTCCTTCTATCAGCTTTGCCCATTCTTCATCTTCCAGATTACCTGTTCTGATATTCTGGGAATCCACCTTGGATTCCAATGCCAGAAGACGGTTTACAAGCTGCTCCTTTGACATTTCCAGACTGAAGATTGCAGTTGTAACATCGTTATGAAACGCCATATACTGGGCAATATTCAAAACAAAGGCCGTTTTTCCCATAGACGGCCTGGCAGCTACCAGAATCAAATCTGAAGGCTGAAAACCTGACATTTTGTAATCTAAATCAATAAAGCCGGTAGGAATACCCGTAACGCTCCCCTGGGTTCTGGATGCCTTCTCTATCTTCTCAATAGCGTTTAATACCACCTGGCGGATAGGAACAAATTCCTCATTCCCCCTGTTCTGTACTAAATCGAATATTTTCTTTTCTGTCACTTCCAGAATATCCTGTGTTTTTTCTTTTCCAAGATAACAGAGATTACCGATTTCTTCTGTAGTTTTAATCAGTTTCCTGAGCATGGATTTTTCTGCTACGATTTCTGCATAGTATTTTACGTTTGCAGAAGTAGGAACCGTTGCCAGAAGGTCACGGACAAATTCCATACTGGATATCTCCGGAGGCAATTCTTTCTCACGCAGCCTGTCCTGAAGTGTTACCAGGTCTACTGCTTTCCCTTCTTCATGAAGCTCCACCATTGCTTCAAACACAATTCCATACTGCTGCTGATAAAAATCTGCACCGGTAATCAGTTCAGAGGCTTCCACAATAGCATCCTTGCTCATAATCATTGATCCGATTACCGACTGCTCTGCTTCCAGGCTATGAGGCAGTATCCGCTTTATCAGTGCTTCTTCCATACGGCAGAGACTCCCTTCTTACGCTTCCTTCACTACAACCTTCAGTTCTGCTGTCACCTGTGTATGCAGTTTTACAGGAACCATCGTAGTTCCAAGCTCACGGATTGGATTCGCAAGCTGCATTTTTTTCTTGTCAATGTCATAGCCAAGCTGTGCCTTTGCTGCCTCAGCGATTTCCTTGGTAGATACAGAACCAAAAGTTCTGCCATTGTCTCCGACTTTGATAGAAACTGTTACCTGCTTAGTCTCCAGTTCTGCCTTAAATGCTTTTGCTGCTTCCAGGTTTTCCTGTGCAACCTTCTCTTCATGTGCTTTCTGCAGTTTTAAATCATTGATATTTTTTGGTGTAGCTTCAATTCCCAGTTTTTTCGGGAACAGCATATTTCTTGCATAGCCATCACTGACATTTACCATCTGTCCTTTTTTTCCTAATGATTTTACATCTTCAATTAAAATTACTTTCATGCTTCTATGTCTCCTTCATTCATCATCTGGTCAAGAGTTGCCTTTAGCTGGCTTATAGCTTCATTCACAGAAACTCCAGGAAGCTGGGCACCAGCCATATTAATATGACCGCCACCGCCCAAGCGCTCCATAATAATCTGGACGTTCACCTCATCGATAGCCCTTGCACTAATATAAATTTTACCCTGATAGTCTGTAAGAACAAAACTCGCCTTAATGCTGTCTACATTCAGCAGTTCGTTTGCGGCTTGGGAAGCCACAACTGTAGGGCTGTCAATTCCTTCACTTGGGCATACACCAATAGCAAAACTCTTCTTATAAGTCTCCACATTCCGGATTGCTTCTGCCTTTGCTTTATAAGATTTCACATCATCCCTGAACATTTTCCGTACTCTTGTCACATCCGCACCGCACCTCCGCAGAAATGCCGCTGCTTCAAATGTCCTCACACCTGTTTTGGATGTAAAATTGTTGGTATCAATCATGATACCAGAATACAGGGCATCTGCTTCGATATTATAAATCCTGATATCATCAGAAAAATACTGCAAAATCTCTGCAACCATCTCACAGGCAGAAGATGCATAAGGTTCTATATAAGAAAGAACCGCATTACTGATCACTTCGCTTCCCTGTCTGTGATGGTCTAAGACTACAATCGTTTTTGTCTTATGAAGCAACTCTTCACACTCTGTATAACTTGGTTTATTGGTATCCACTACAACCACTACGGTATTGTTATCAACCAGCTCCCTTGCTTCCTCACTGTTGATAAACATATGCTCATCATAATCTGAGTTCTGACGGAAGCTGTCAATAATCGGCCGCACAGACATGGTAGGATTATTCACGACTATATGCGCTCTCTTATTTAATGATTTTGCTGCACGGTAGATACCGATTCCAGCACCAATCGAATCCACATCTGAAATCTTATGTCCCATGACAATTACTTTGTCATTACTGATCATAAATTCTCTGAGTGCATGAGCCTTCACTCTGGCTTTTACCCTGGTATTTTTGCCCATCTGCTGGGATTTGCCACCAAAGAAGGTCATTTGATCTCTGTCCTTGATAACAACCTGGTCACCACCACGGCCAAGAGCCAAATCAATAGCAATACGAGAATACTCATAACTCTGAGCATAGGTCGGAGCGTTCAGCCCGATACCGATACTGATTGTCACTGCCATATCATTTCCAATATTAACCGTTTTGACATCTTCCAGAATATTGAATCTTTTTTTCTTCAACTCTTCCAGTGATTTCTGACGCATAACCAGAATAAACTTATCTTTTTCCAGCCTCTTTAACAGGCAGTCCACTTCACTGAAATATTTACCAAGCTTACGCTCAATCAGTGCAACCAGAAGAGAACGTCTTACTTCTTCTACACTATCAAGAGCCTCTTCATAATTATCTAAGTACAGAAGTCCTGTCACCAGCTTTTCATCTTCTTTCTGGCGGATAAACTGATTCAGTTCTGTCTCATCAAAAAGATAAAGTGCAATCAGATCACTATGTTCCTCCATCTCCACTAATCCGGATTCTTCCATAAGCTTTTTCATGGAAACGGATTTCATCAGCACCTTGTAATCTCTCTCATTAAACTTTACGTTTACTTCTTTATCTTCCTCTTTTGGCAGCTTATCTGCTGCAATTTCAGGAAACAGGGTGGAAATCCCTTTCCTATATCTCTTGTTCTTCCCTGTAAGTGCTGAGAAAGATTCGTTCATCCACAACATCTTACCATTGCAATCCAGAAGGGCATAAGGCACTGCAAACTCATTCAGCAAAGTTTTCTGCACCTGTCCATATTGGGTTGCAAAGGAAATCAATTCATTCATAATCATTGTCCTGCTATGAAAATACAGGAAAACAACGATTAGGATGTAAGCAGCCAGAAAGATAGCTACCAGAGTTCCTGCCTTCACACTGACAGTAAAGACTAGCACATCCATCACCATCAGTAATATACTCAGAATCACCGGCCACTGCATATAAAATTTTAACTGGCCTTTAATCTTGATTTTTCCATCCATATCTACACCTGCCGATACTTTTCTTAAATTAGGAAACTTTCGTAATATTATAGCATTATTTTGCCTAATATACAACTTAAAAAAAGACCGCCTCCATCAAACTGCACAGAAAAAGCACACTGTACCGCAATACAGTGTGCTTTGTTTAATCTTTCGTTCACCCAGCTGCAAACGTTACCCGACAATTAGTCCTGAACGTATGGCATAATTGCCAGATGTCTTGCTCTCTTGATTTCAACTGTAAGAGCTCTCTGATGTTTTGCACAGTTTCCTGTGATTCTTCTTGGAAGAATTTTTCCTCTTTCAGAAACATATTTTCTTAATTTTGCTACGTCTTTGTAATCGATTTCGTTGTTTTCTTTACCGCAGAATACACAAACTTTTTTTCTTCTGCGTCCGCCTCTTCTCTTCATTGGAGAATCCGGTCTATTACCTTTTTCGTAAGCCATGATTGTTTACCTCCTATCAATATTGCTTCCATTTCTCATCTCAACTAAATGGAAGTTCCTCGTCAATTCCATCCGGGATATTCATAAATCCATCTGCTGATGCAGCACTCGGTGCAGGTGCAGCCTGGGATGGTGCCCCAAATCCTGCTCCCATAGAAGAACCATGTGATGTATGACTGTCACTGACAGCTTTGCTCTCTGCAAATTCCTGCTCTTCTACAACTACATCTGTAGTGTAAACCTTATTGCCATCTTTGTTAGTATAGCTTCCGGTCTGAATTCTTCCAGTCACCACAATACGGATACCCTGACGGAAATATCTCTCTGCAAATTCTGCCTGTCTTCCAAAAGCTACGCAGCCAATAAAGTCTGCACTTGCTTCTCCGTCTCTTTTGAAACGGCGGTCAACAGCTAATGTATATCTGGCAATCGCCATTGAATTTTCACCTGCGGAATATCTTACCTCAGGATCTCTGGTCAAACGTCCCATTAAAATTACTTTATTCATCTAATCACCTCATATTCTAAAAATCGTCAATTAGAATGAATCACGTTTTATGTCTTGGAAATTATAATCCCCAGAAGATATTAAGCTTCTTTTTTAACAACTAAATATCTTAAAACATTGTCCATAATACGTACATGACGTTCTACTTCTGCTGGGCAAGCAGCATCTGCTTCAAACTGAATGAAGTAGTAGTAACCTTCGCGCATTTTCTGGATTTCGTAAGCTAATCTTTTCTTGCCCCATTCTTCAACTTCTGTAACTGTTCCGTTGTAACGAGCAATGTAATCTTTTGCTTTTTCCACTACTGCTGCACGAGCTTCATCATCAATTTTTGCATTTACAACTAATGCTAATTCGTATTTGTTCATGCTTGTTGTACCTCCTTTTGGTCTTTTGGCTCCCTGACTGGCAGGGAACAAGGATAATAATATATCACGAGTTCTTATTTTAACATATCTCTACTTTCTTTTCAAGACTTTTTTTATTTTTTCCGTATAAAAATGGTTTTGATACATGTACATTGAAAAATTCAATCAATGGTCCCATAAAAAAGGCTGTAATAATAGTCCCCACACCAACGATAGCGGCTATCTGGGATACTGCTTTGCCGGATGCAAGATATAATCCGATTCCCATAAGCACACAAACCAGGTCACAGATCACTCTCACATATCCAAACTTTCCTATTTTCCACGTATTTACAATGATCAAAGCCACAGCATCGTAAGTGGATACACCTAAATCTGCCATAAAATAAAAAGAGGAGGCCAGGCACATGATCACAATCCCCACTATTAAAAATAAAATTCTTCCCCCTACCCCAAGATTCGGAAACTGCTTCAGCAAAAATTCATGTGAAAATTGAGCTACATATCCAAGTACAGACAGATTGATCACTGTTGCCAGTCCAATATAATGCCGGTCTGCAACGAGACTAAACAGAAGCAGGCACAGATTTGCTATTACATACAAGGTTCCAAATTCTATGGGCAAAAGTGCATCAAGTCCTGCCATAAATGACTGAAACGGATCCACGCCAAAAGCTGCGCATTTGAAAAACCCCACACTGATACCACAGATTAATACTCCTGATACACACATAAAAATCCTTTTCTTTTTATTTTCCATCCACTCTTCTCCTCCATTGACTTTGCCTTAAAATCTTTTATAATTATAGTAACAGTTTTTTCTTTTTTCTATTATAAAAGTATTTATTTTTATCACTATCATCCCAAAAGGAGGAATACTGTATGGAACAGCGGATTTTTACCTCTGATGCCTTGGAAGAACTGAAAAGACATGGACATGCCGGCTTTCCCTTCCAGACTTATGATGCCCTGTATAAAAACTATCCTATGGAAAGCATGACGCTTCACTGGCACCGTGAATTAGAGTTTAATATTATTTTAAATGGAACTGTCCTGGCACAGATTGACGGGAATTCCTATGAACTTCATACAGGAGATGCTATGTTTGTAAATTCTAATGTTCTCCATTCTACTAGAGCAGCCCGCCCTGGGTCAGATACCAGGCATATGACCTTAATCTTTGCACCGGAATTTCTGGCTCCAAAGGACAGTGATATCTATTGTGAAGAGATTCTTCCGATTCTTAACAATCCTTCTTTGGGAGGTTTCTGCTTTTCTTCTAAAATCCCCTGGCAAAGAGAAATTGTCCGTCTTCTCTCTTCCGCTGCTTATGCCCACCGGCATCCCGACACCTGCTGTAAAATGCAAATTCTTGCAAATTTAAACGCCATGTGGACACTCCTTCGGACCGGACTTTTGCAGAAACAAAAAATGTCCTCTATGGATAAAGATATCCTCCTGAAAGAGCGAACACAGGAAATGCTTTCCTATATCCATAATCACTATCAGGATTCTATCACCATAGAAGACATTGCAGGTGCAGCCCGTATCAGCCGAAGTGAATGTTTCCGCTGTTTTCAAAAATATGTATGCCAGAAACCGTTTGAGTATGTGATTTCCTACCGTCTCCGTAAAGCCGCTGAACTTCTGAAAACCACCAGTCTATCTATCTCTGAGATCAGCACTTGCTGTGGTTTTAATTATCAAAGCTATTTTGGAAAACGCTTTCAGGAATACTATCAAATGACCCCCTTGGCATATCGGAAAAGTATCAGCTAGGGGACTTTTTTCGAAGTTCTCTGGTATTTTTTTCTACCAGTTTTCTGGAAAGCATCACCTGATGTCCACATCCAAGACATTTCAAACGGAAATCTGCCCCAACTCTCAGAATTTCCCATTCATGACTCCCACAGGGATGCTGCTTTTTTAATTTTACGATATCGCCTACTTCATAATCATAATTCATGTATCAAAACCTCTCTTAAATATGAATCTTTTCAAAAACCTGCCCAATAGGTTCATTGATAACCAAATCTGCCATACCATCTCTCGGTGTTTCATCCCTGTTGATTACAATCAAGTAACGGCCTCTGAAATAATCAATCAAGGATGCTGCCGGATAAACAGATAAAGAAGTACCTCCAATCATCATCACATCTGCTTCTGAAATAGCTTTTACAGACTTCCTGATAATCTCCTGGTCTAATCCTTCTTCGTACAAAACCACATCCGGTTTAATAATGCCGCCGCATTTTTCACATTTCGGGACACCTTCGCTCTTTTTCATATATTTGAAATCATAAAATGCACCGCATTTCATACAGTAATTTCTATATACACTTCCATGCAGCTCCAGCACACATTTGCTTCCTGCCATCTGATGCAGGTTATCAATATTCTGGGTCACAATGGCTTTTAATTTTCCTGCTTTTTCTAATTCTGCAAGTTTTTTGTGTGCAGCATTAGGATGAGCCGTGTCACAAAGCATTTTCGCCTGATAAAAACGGTAAAATTCTTCCGGGTTACGCATAAAGAAACTATGGCTTAAAATGGTTTCCGGCGGGTATGCCCACTGCTGATGATACAGGCCGTCTACGCTCCTAAAATCTGGGATTCCGCTTTCTGTAGATACCCCAGCACCTCCGAAAAAGACAATATTATCTGTTTCTGTGATTATTTTCTGCAAGGTTTCTACTTTTTCCATAAGAACACCTCCTAATATACTCCTTCTCTTTTTGCCTGAACTACAAATCTAGTGGCATCATTTCCTATACAGGTAGACAAGGTAATAATCTTGTCATCCTTTGTCACAGGAACCTTGTAATCAACCATGGACTGCTGCACCATATGTTCCAGATACTCTGCAAAAGGCTCTCCTGCTTCTGGGAATAAGGTATATACCTCACCTGCCGCATCTACTACATGGCTGGAAAAAATTTCATAACGGTAGTTTTGCTGCGGAGTACAGACCCAAATATACTTTCCCGGAACAGATGCTTCATCTTTAAAATGTTTTCTGAGCATTCCGAACATGGAACCATTCTTCATGTTATGTCCATAAATCAAGGTATTACAGTCCTCAAAATCACTGCTGTTCATGTAATCAACAAAAATAGACCCTGCAATGTTATAATTTCCTTCAAAAGTATGCTTTAAATAATAAGAATTATCTGTTCCCTTCATGATTGGATAACTGATTTCTGTTCCTTCTATTTGAATCCATCCGATTACGTTTTTATTTTTTGCCAGAAGCCCTTCCCAGTCTACCTGGGGTGCCTGAATTTTTTCTTCCTGTACCTCTTCCCCTTCTGTATTGTTCTCCTCTTCTTGTTCCTCTTCTTCTGGAATGGCTGTTACGTATTCCCGCACTCTGTTGTATTCATCTGTTCCTTCTTTATATTCCAGGAAAATCTGAACAAGCTTCACTGCTGAAAACAGAAAGACTCCCAGTGCCAGAATCAAAATAATACTGCGTATCCAGTCTCCGGCTGTTCTTTTTTTCTTCTTTTTGCTCATATCTGCTGCTCCTGCTGCCTTTTATTTTTATCAATAAACATTATCGTAAAATGACATGTAATCTTCTGTGGTAATCCCTTCACTTGGAACCAGTTTTATTTTCATCTCTCCTGTATCAAGCTTTGCCCCTGCTGGAATCACAAGATTCTCATACTTTGAACAGTAATCTGGGTATTCATTTGTGGGATTCGTCTCCATAAGGGTGGAAATGCCAAAGGGGACTGTATGGTCTTCCCTGCTCAGTTCCAGCTCAAAATTAAACACCCCAAAGGAATCTCCTATGCAATACACATCATAGGTTCCTTCCGGAAAGGCTTCTCCTGCCACAGAAGTTCCAGACATTTCAAAAGTTTCTGTCAGCGGGTTGGCTGTTCTGGCTCCCATATTTTCTAACTGTGCATTTTCTGTATAAAATTTCACCGGATACATCCCGTCTACACACACCACTGCACCTTCAAAAAGTTTCACACCCCCTACCCATTTCGTATCTTCCTCTTCTGAATGAAAACTATCGTTTACGGACAGATAATGCCTGCTGTCATACACGCTGTAAGAACTTCCCTTTTTTCCTTCTAGCACATATTCACCCTCCGGTATGTCGATTCCTACCACATACATTCCTGCGGGCCGTTCTTCTTCCCAGATTTCTCCCTCCAAAGGAAGTTCTTCCTCTACATATGCAAAGGGATCATACTCTTCCTGTTCTTCCTGTAGTTCGTACTCCTCATAGGAGCTGCTGGTACTCCCTGTCCACTCCGGTGTTTTTTCAGGTTTTCCTACATTACCTACAAGGGTAATGACAAGTCCCAGAACAATTACCACAATGCTGACTACAATTGTAAGCTTGCTATTCCCGGAAGCCTCTTTACTTTTCCATTGTTCCGATGTACGAATGGCCTTGGAACGGTACTGAGAATAGATATCTGCAAATGGTTTCTCTGGCTGTTTTGTCTTTTTGTTTTCGGATTTTCCCCTTGTATCCTGCGTTTTTTCCTGCCTTCTTGTCTGATTTATTACAGGGCTTTCGTATGGTTCTGCCTTCTTATCTGTATGAACATGGCTCAACCTCATATTTTTACAGTCACTTTGATTCAGAGCCTTTTGGTACATTTCATCAGACTTCCGGTTGTCCATTCCACATTCCGTACAAATACCATCTTTTAATTTCCCACCGCACAATATACAAGATTTCTTCATAACAGCTCCGCCTCCCTCCGGTGAAGTAATATTTCTTCTTTTTCATGCGGATATTATATCATAGATTTATGGAAAACCCTATATTTTTCTGAATTTTCCTATGCCAAAATCGATTGGCATATTACCATGCATATAATGTAATCATTCTCGTTCTACCAAAAAAATCCTGAGATTTTCTCAGGATTCATAAAGTAGCGGGAGCAGGATTTGAACCTGCGGCCTTCGGGTTATGAGCCCGACGAGCTTCCAGACTGCTCCATCCCGCGTCAATATTTTGCTATGCTTAAAGTATAGACCTGCCTGTGGGCTTTGTCAAGCCCGAGTAGATTTTTACACTGGCCATTCCCTGTAGATAGATAACGTCCGTTTTTACTATAGGCTATATCATTTTACTTTGAGTTTCTGTAATCAGTATATTTCAAATCCTATACTAAAACCAGAAATATACATAGGAGCGTACATCATAGATGAATTACAAAGAAATAGGAAAACAAATCAAACGGAAACGTATTGAAAATAAGCTGCGGCAGGAAGATCTTGCAGAAATGGCTGACCTGTCCACCGGCTACATAAGCCAGGTGGAATGTGGAAAAAAGGCCCCTTCTCTGGAAAATTTCATCATCATTGCAAACTGCCTGAATGTATCAGCGGATGAGCTTCTTGCCAGTGAAATCAATAACGGATATATCCTCAGGGTATCTGCATATCTTGAAAAAATGAAGGATTTAAGCGAAGAAAAGCAGAAAATCATATGTGACATCATAGAAGTTCTGTTGAAAAATTAGTGTCGCTGACAAAAGAAAGAAGCTACTGTCCTGGCTGTTAGTTGAACAGGCTGGGAGGTAGCTTCTTGATAACTGTACATAATTGCAAGACTATAAATTTTTCATTTCGCTAATTCAATCTTTTGAATTTTACTATTGTTCAAATGGGATTTCATAGCACTGAGCAAAAAAAGAACATCTTTTTTCTTACTCATAATTTTCCCTCTAAAAAAGTTATACGATTGTTCAGGTTTCAAACTTATACTTTTACCGTCATGAACAAGTAACACCTTATCTTCGCTTACCATGGTAAAATAGTCATTTTCCCATTCAAAATCGTAAAATTGCCCTTTTTGAAATTCACCGATAGTTCTCATATCGTGGCTATAATCTACAAGTTTTACTATTTGATTTTGCTCAATTAAAATGGCTTTCTTTTTTTCTCTATATATTTTGTGAATCTGATATCCCTTCCATTTTTCATTGTCCGCTTTTATTGACCGATACATTACATCTTGTTTATCAGGAATATGAATTCTACAGTTTTCTAAGTCCACTCTAACCACGTTTCCTTTATAATCCGACAAAACCACGTCGTTCTGATTCCAAATATACAATGGTGAAAATATCCAGTTCTCAAATCCGCTCAATGGAATTATCTTCTTCTGCATTAAATTCAAATCAACATAAACCAAGCAATTATTCTCAGGGCAAAACAATAATAATTTAGATTTATAATTAAAGGAACTGTAAATTGTTAAGCCTTCAAAAAGTTCTATTTCACATATTTTTTTTAATCTGCTATTCAAAACGAAAAGTCCATGATAATTATCATTTATGACTATCATTTCTTCCAAGATTTCCATGAAATAAATATCATTATTTTGAAATTCCACGCTATTCATTTTTATAAATGTCACCCTTCTCTGTTTTTATCCTCTAACATCTTTCATAATCATCGACAGCATCTCTTTTGTATTTTGGGTGTTTGATGAAATACGTCAAGGCTTTTCACGCAATAATTTGATTGATGTTTCGTAGTTATGCGGGCAATAAATATTTGCCCGCACCAATATTATTATTTGAGACCCAATTGATAATTTCTTCATTTATATAGAATCCCACTTTCTTCGATATAAGCATAACATTCTAATAATCCCTGTATTTCTTCTGCGTGAAACTTATCATATCCACATATCTTTATTCCTTGAATTATATTACCTAAAACTTCCTTCCATTCATTAATAAATATATTAATTGGTATATCTATTTCTGGAACTTCGTTCAATAACCTTTCTAAATGCCCTACTGTACAGTTCCATTTAGATTTTATTTTTATATTTCCCTTTTTCCAGTTTACAATCCAATCACATCTAAATGTATCTGGAAGCCAATATATTATTTTATTTCCTGAAGGTTTATCATGCAATTCCATCAAAAGTTTTATAATATCATCTATCATATAACTAATATCATATTTATATGATAAAGGAATACTTATATAGTTCCATGTTAGTATAGCATGTTCTGTATATAACGGATATATAGTTTCGATTATATCCGATAGACTACTATCCTCGTAATCTATCTTGTGTTGAACTCTAGGATTACTCGCTTGAATACAAAAATTCAAAAAATCACCTCCTACGGCAGTAAATCTAAATCTGATTGGTAAATGTAAATCCCTTTATTGGTATTAGATTGTCGTATTCATCTAGTTCAAAATCCAGTTTCCATATTTTCATGTTTACATCATTCCTTTCATACCTATTTTTCTGTACTTTGGCATAAACAAAACATGGTACTGTCATTTGTGCCTTGAATTTGATAAGCTATTCTAGCACCAATTCATCCAAGCATAGCTGGAGGATTAACATTTCCGTTTAATCCAAACTTATTGTTTCAATGATTCAATCCATTTTTTGCTTTACACACCCAGCATAAAGGATTCGATAATAAAGTTGATGCAAATGCATGTAAACTGGCACTTTCATTTTCAATCAACATCTTTAAAACAACAACATAGGGTACAATTGACTGCGTCTTAAATGACACTTCCAATAATACATCTTGTATTTCTTCGTTTATCAATTGTCTATCTATATTTCTAATGAATGCTCCTACTTCAACAATTTTCCCCGTACTTCTCGTTATATAGATAGTAACTGCTTTTTTCTCCTTTTTCAACTCCGGTTCTTCCGTTCCCGTAGAGATATATCTGGCAAATCTATCTACGGATTATATAGGCTATAAAATCCCTTATGCTGATTTGCACCTACTTTTTCCAGAGCCGAATAGGCTAAAAATCATGCTTACCTGTAAATCAACCTACTTTTTTTCTTTCCAAATAGGCCAATTCTCTCATTTGTTGTATTTCAACTTACTTTTCTCCCGGCAAAGGTAGGCTGGAAATGCTTCTTTTCTATTTTCTGGCCTATTCTGGATGATATTTTGTAGGCCACCAGATGATTTTCTCATTTGTACCCTTGTTCCTATATGGATTCTGTGCTATCTTTGAAACAGAAATTTCACATCACTGTACAGACCGCAAAGGAGAAAACTTATGGCAAACACGAAACATCAAATGTCTGAAACACACCTTTTAGGACTGCTTCTTGCTCTGGTAGGCGGATTTCTGGATGCCTACACTTATGTATGCAGAGGGCACGTCTTTGCTAATGCCCAGACCGGAAACCTGGTTCTGCTTGGCATCTATATTACCAGCCGGGACTGGGCAAAGGTTTTATATTATTTCACACCTGTTCTTGCTTTTGTCCTTGGAATCTTAATCTGCGAAATGATTCAGTCACGGCTAAAATGGAGACAGCGTTTTCATTGGCGGCAGATTGTCATTCTGATTGAGATTATAGTTCTCGGTATCTCTGGATTTCTGCCACTTGGTTCTGCAAATACAACAGTCAATATCATGATTTCTTTTGTGTGTGCTCTCCAGGTGGAAGCCTTCCGAAAGATGAACGGAAATCCCTTTGCCACTACCATGTGTACCGGAAATCTCCGCAGTGCCACAGAAAATCTATATTTATATACCAGAACAAAAGACCGTGCTTTACTAAAAAACAGCCTGCAATATTATAATGTAATTTTGTTTTTTATCATCGGAGCGGCTGTAGGCGGTTTCCTTACTGTCCGTCTTGGCGGGCAGGCTGTATGGCTAAGCTGTGCAGGACTTGCCGCAGTATTTCTTGTTATGTTCCACAAGTCATAGGAGGATTTTTATCATGCATCCTGTTTCTAACTCATTAAAAGAACAAAAAGATCACGGTACTTTAGTTTTTCCCTGTGGTCTTTATGAAGTTTTTGAAGACACTATCTGGTCCGGTGTGAAACACCACTGGCACGATGAAATCGAAATCATTTATTTTATGAAAGGTGATTATAAATTAAATGTAAATATGGAGTCTTATGATATCCATGAGGAATGCTTTTGCTTTATTAATTCCGGTGACCTGCATTCCATTGAGCCGCTTTCTAAAAGTATAGAATCGGCCATTGTACTGAATCCCTGTATTCTGAGTTTTGAGCATTATGACATGGCTCAAATCAGACTTCTTCACCCTCTGGTCAAGGGAAAACTCCGGTTTCCACGGATACTTACACCTTCTAATCCTGCTTTTAAAAAAGTAAAAGAAGAATATCAGGAAATCCTCAATGCCTTTCATCAGACTGGTTTTTATCTTTGCGAAGATGCACAGACGATTACAGAAAATCCGGCATCCCAGCTCATGATCCGGGCAAGCCTGCTAAAAATATTAGGAACCCTATCTTTCTATTCTTTACTCACTGAGCCAGTCAAAACAGATGATTACCGTATTGAAATCATTAAATCTTCCCTGGCCTATATCCGTTCTCATTACCAGGATAAATTGTACATACGTGATCTTGCCCGGCAGGCCAATATGAACGAACAGTATTTCTGCCGTTTTTTCAAAAAAGCCCTTGGAAAATCTCCGGTTTCTTATATTAATGAGTACCGTATCAAACAGGCTATCATCCTTTTGCAGACCACAGACCTTCCTGTCATGGACATCTGTCTGGATTGCGGATTTCACAATCTCGGTAACTTTCTCAGAGAATTTAAAAAAGATACCAGCTTCACCCCTCTCCAGTACCGGAAACATTTCTCTGCTAAAAAGTCATAATATTGTAGTTTTTCCTCAAATAATCGTAAGACCTACGCATTTTTGTACCTTATAATATAGTCTACAAAGAATCTTAATGGAATGAATTTACGGAGGTAATACCATGGAAAGAAAATGGTGGCATGACAAAGTAGCATATCAGATTTACCCTAAGAGCTTCTATGATTCCAATGGAGACGGAATCGGTGATTTACAGGGTATTATCCAGAAATTAGATTATTTAAAGGATTTGGGAGTAGATATTATATGGATTTCCCCTATTTATCCTTCTCCATTTGCAGACCAGGGATATGATATCTCTGATTATTATAATATTGACCCTGCATTCGGTACCCTGGAGGATATGGATGAACTGATTCAGGAAGCAAAGAAACGTGACATGTATATCTTAATGGATTTAGTTGTCAATCACTGTTCTGATGAACATGAATGGTTTGAAAAAGCCTGTGCTGACCCGGATGGCGAATACGGCAATTTCTTCTATATCGAAGACCGTAAAGAGGGACAGGAACTGCCTTGCAACTGGCGCAGTTATTTCGGAGGCTCTGTATGGGAACCTCTTCCTGGACATCCTGAAAAACAGTATATGCATGTTTTTCATAAGAAACAGCCTGATCTGAACTGGGAAAATCCTGTTGTCAGAGAAGAAGTTTACAAAAATATCAACTGGTGGCTGGAAAAAGGCCTGGGAGGATTCCGTATTGATGCCATTATCAATATCAAGAAAAAACTTCCTTATAAAAATTATCCTGCTGACAGAGACGATGGTCTTTGCGACATTGCCATGATGCTGGATGATGCCGAAGGTGTGGGTGAATTTCTCGGTGAAATGCAAAGACGCACCTTTGGTCTCTATGACGCTTTCTCTGTAGGTGAAGTGTTCCACGAAAAACCAGAAGAATTTCCTGATTTCATTGGTGATGGCGGTTATTTCTCCTCTATTTTTGATTTCTCCACGAATATCTGGGGTGGCAGTGATAAAGGATGGTATGACTGCAAACGAATTACACCTGATGAATACAAAAAATGCTATTTCCAGTCTCAGAAAAAAATTGGAGACCTTGGATTTTACTCTAATATTATTGAGAATCATGACGAACCACGTGGTGTCAGCTATTATATTCCGGAAGGTGATGTAAACCTGGAAAGCAAGAAAATGCTGGCTGCTCTGTATTTCCTCATGAGAGGACTTCCTTTTATTTATCAGGGACAGGAAATTGGTATGGAAAACCTGCCTGTGCTCCCCATTGAACAGGTAGATGATATTAGTGCCCTTGACCAGTACCAGGTTGCTCTGGATGCCGGCTTTACCCCAGAAGAAGCACTGAAAATCATTTCTCTTAGAAACAGGGACAATGCCAGAACCCCAGTACAGTGGAATACAGAAAAAAATGCAGGATTTACCCAGGGAACACCGTGGCTGATGGTAAACCCAAACTATACGAAAATCAATGTAGAGTCCCAGGAAAAAGATGCAAACTCAGTCCTCTCTTTCTACAAAGAACTGATTGCTCTTAGGAAAAATCCTGCCTACAAAGAAACCATTGTTTACGGAGATGTGATTCCTTTTGAAGAAGACCGTCACAACCTTATGGCTTACCACAGAAAAGCAGACAAGGATCTTCTTGTAATCGGCAACTTCCAAAAGGAGGCTCAGAATGTAACGCTGCCTTCTGAATGCAAAAATATCCTGATAAATAATTATCCAGATGCGGAAATCAATGAAACTGAAGTACAGTTAAAAGGTTATCAGGTTCTTGTCCTTGAATTATAAAATAAATTTTCAGCTCTTCCTGAAAGGATATGGCAGATTGGAAAATCATCTGCTGTATCCTTTTTTCACATTTCTCTGTTATCCGGCATAGAATAACTTATATTGTTCTGTCATGAAGAAGGGAGCAGATAGATAGATGCATGCATTCCCCCTATGTGAATTAAAAAAAGGAGAAACAGGAATCATCCGTGAAATTCTATGCCCGCCCAAGCAGATGAAACAAAAATCCGCCCTTATCCTCCGTTTGCTGGATTTAGGGTTTTGCCGGGATACTCCCGTTACTTGTACAAATCTTGGAATCTTTAAAAACCCTCATGCCTACCTTATCCGTGGTTCTGTGATAGCCCTTAGAAATCAGGATGCCCAAATGATTCTGGTAGAGAAGCCAGAGAAAAATATCTCTTGTCAAAAGGAGTATCTATGAAAAAAAATCTATCTGTCTCCGGAAGCATCATAGCACTGGCCGGAAATCCTAACGTGGGAAAAAGCACCATCTTTAATGCACTTACTGGAATGCATCAGCATACCGGCAACTGGGCTGGTAAAACTGTCGGACTTGCAAAAGGAACCTGCCGGATAGGAAAGCAGCTTCATACGGTTGTGGATCTGCCCGGATCCTATTCTCTGAGAACTACTTCTCAGGAAGAAAAAATTGCCAGAGATTTTCTGCTGCAGGAAAATCCTGATCTTGTTGTGGTCATCTGTGACCCTATAAGCCTTGAACGCAATCTTACCTTGGCACTGCAAATTTTAAGCTACACCAGACAGGTGATCCTGTGCATCAATCTCATGGATGAAGCTTTGAAAAGAGGAATTTGTATTTCTACTGATGAATTGGAAGACGCTCTTTCTGTTCCTGTAATCGGTATTACTGCAAGAAAAAAATCAGATATTTTGAAGCTGAAGCATACGATAGCTTTGCATCTGCGTTCCCCAAAAAACACTGCTGAAACCTCGTCTTTTTGCCTGCCTTTTGAAAAATACTGCCCTGACGGAAATCCCTATGCCTCCTATGCCACTTGTCTGTATAAAAAAGCTGTGAAAAAAAATCCCTCTTCCAGTTCTTCTAAAGATACCTGGAATCCTTCTGCGGACCGGTGGTTCACAGGTTCTTTCACCGGCATCCCCTGTATGCTCCTGTTTCTGCTATGTATCTTCTGGATTACCCTTACAGGGGCAAATATACTCTCCGACAGGCTGTCTTCTCTGCTTTTTTCTCTGGAACCTGTACTGTTTCACAATCTTTCTGCTTTTTTGCCTTTGGAATTATGTCAACTACTTGTGTATGGGGTTTATAGGGTTACTGCGTGGGTTGTTGGCGTCATGCTGCCTCCCATGGCTATCTTCTTCCCTCTTTTCAGCCTGCTGGAAGATTTTGGATATCTCCCAAGAGTTGCCTTTAATTTAGACTGTTGTTTTGCTAAATGCCATGCCTGTGGAAAACAGGCTTTGACCATGATGATGGGGTTTGGATGCAATGCGGCAGGTGTCACAGGATGCAGGATCATTGATTCTCCAAGAGAACGTCTGATTGCTATCCTTACCAACAGCCTCGTTCCGTGTAACGGACGGTTTCCTACGATTATAGCCATTCTGACATTATTTTTTACTGGTATCCTGCCGCATCCTGGCACAGGTATGAGTTCCTTTTTTCTTGCCTTACTTCTTACAGGAGTTATTTTTATTGGTATCCTCATGACTTTTTTTTGCTCCTGGCTACTTTCTAAAACCCTGTTAAAAGGAATGCCGTCTTCCTTTACTTTGGAACTTCCACCCTATCGGAAACCTCAGATTTGCTCTGTACTCCTTCATTCTTTTTTCAGCAAAACCCTCCAGGTTCTCCAAAGGGCAGTCACTGCCGTAGCACCGGCCGGACTTCTTATCTGGATCATGACAAATCTTACACGAAATGGTATCTCTTTGCTTGAGCTTTCCGCAAATGCCCTGAATCCTTTTGCACAGCTTTTGGGATTAGATGGAATTATCCTTCTGTCTTTCCTTCTCGGGCTGCCTGCAAATGAAATCGTAGTTCCTATTATGATTATGGCCTACACTGCTCAGTCGGCTCTGGTAAATCCAGGCGGGATTTCTTCTCTCCATTCTATTCTCATAGAAAATGGGTGGACTATGCAGACAGCAGTATCTGTGTTGATTTTCACTTTGATGCACTGGCCCTGTGCCACAACTCTCCTCACCATAAAAAAAGAAACCCACAGCCTGAAATGGACAGCACTGGGATTTCTGATTCCTACCTGTATGGGCATGGTGGTATGCTTTTTGGTCACCTGTTTATTCCGTTTTTTCGCATAAAAGAAAAACAGACTCCCCACCAGCGGAAAGCCTGTTTTCCCATTATTTTTTAAAGATAGACTTATTTATCTTTGGAAATCAGATGATACGGAAGTGCTACACCTACGATACCTCCGACCATATTTCCAAGAGTAACAATAATCACGTTATAGAAATATGCACCAATTGCAACTTTGCCTGTAAGCAAAGACACGCCAATGCTGCTCATATTCGCAATACTATGCTCAAAACCACAAATCATGAATACAAAAATACACCAGAAAATCATGATTAGTTTTCCTGATTCTGACTTCATCTTAATTCCGCACCATACAGCAAGACAAACCAGAATATTACACAACACGGCTTTCATAAACAACGGCACCGGAGCTGTGGTAGTTTTATTCACTGCAAGATTCACAAAATAATCACCGATTGCACCGGTAGGAACCTTTGCTGCTACAAAAAGTGCAGAAGATAACAGAGAGCCTACCAGGTTTCCAATCCAGCAGAAGCCCCACAGTTTAAATATATCTCCCCAGGCAGCGGTTTTTCGAAATCCTGCTGCTGCCATAACAAAGTTATTTCCAGTGAATAAATCCGCACCGGCCATAACGACCAGACTAAGTGCTGCTGCAAATGCGGCACTTTGTGCCGGTTTTGCCCAGATTGCTGTTGCTTCTGAACTTGACAGATGTCCGGCAAGTGTAAATGCAACAAAACCACCCATAGCAACAAATAAACCTGCAAGAATAGATGCTACAAAATATCCCAGGGGATTGCTTTTCATCAAGTTCAATTTTGCTGCCGCACTGTTACATACGGCTTTAAATTCATCTTTAAACATTTCTTTACGCTCCCTTCAACCCTGATCCTTTAGATAATCAGGGCTGCCGCACCCTGTGCTATCCGGAATTTTCCAGATTGCTGCTATGCGGCAGCCGCCTCATTTGTGATTTAGAACAGGCCGGAAATCTTTCCTTTTTCATCTACATCGATTCTCTCTGCTGCC
>Peterbilt_p2__coassemble_267_pt1 | contig 45181 bp, 37 predicted proteins | sample Peterbilt_p2__metabat2_high_PE_039 | metagenome-assembled genome bin Peterbilt_p2 | reverse complement strand
TACGATTTTGGAGGAAGTTTAGGAAATTTACCATTGGCGAAGCATAGGAAAAGCCGTGCAATTAATGCAGAAAACCCAAAAGGAGAAAAAGGGAAAGGTGGTATGGCATCCAGTGATTTAGGACCTTCCAGAAAAGGAAGCCCATGCCTTAGGGATATTTTAAGTGGTCAGACAGTGACACTTGCAGAGATAGATGGGCCAGGTACAATTCATCATATTTGGATTACCGTAGATTCAAAAACTACAGAGGCAGATTGCTTTGTGTTAAGAGATTTGGTGTTACGTATGTATTGGGATGATGAAGAAGAGCCATCCGTAGAAAGTCCTCTGGGAGACTTTTTCTGCTGTGGATTCGGAAGAGAATGTAATGTGAACTCCATGCCAATTGCCGTGGTGCCAAGCAGAGGATTGAACTGCTATTTCCAGATGCCTTTTCGAAAAAAAGCAAAAATCACTTTGGAAAACCAACATGCAAATCCGATTCCTGCATTTTTTTATCAGGTGGATTATTGCCTGCATGATGAAGAACTGCCAGAGGATATTGCTTATTTTCATGCTCAGTGGAGAAGAGAAAAAATTACACAGTTACAAAGGGATTATGTGATTCTTGATGATGTAAAAGGAAAAGGTCATTATGTAGGGACATATATGGCACTTACAACACTGGAACGTTACTGGTGGGGAGAAGGAGAGATTAAATTTTATATTGATGGAGATGTAGAGTATCCTACCATCTGTGGGACAGGAACAGAAGATTATTTCGGTGGTTCCTGGAGTTTTGCAAAGCAGGTAAACGGTAAAACAGTGGAACAGAATTATTGCACACCGTATTTGGGATATCCATATTATTCTTCACATGATGATACTGTTCATAATTTGTATCACAATGATGACTGTATGCCAATGAGAGGTTTCTACCGCTGGCATATTCAGGATCCCATTTGTTTTGATGAAGATTTGAAAGTGACAATTCAGCAAATAGGTGTAGGATATAGGGGATTATTTGAGCGACAGGATGATGTGGCAAGCGTGGCATACTGGTATCAGGCAGAACCTCATAATCGTTTTCCAGAACTGCCTGGCAAAGAAGAACGGTGGCCCAGATAGGAGCAAAATTTGAAAAAATATGTATTGGGTGTTTTGATTGGTTTTGTGTTGTTAATATCTGGATGTAAAGATGAGCAGAAAGAAATCAATATACAAGATATGCAGGAAGATGTGGTTTCCCAGAATGAAAAGATAACAATTATGCATATTGATGCAGAAGTTCCGGGATTTCAAGAGTTTATCAAACAGGCTGAGAAAGAACTGGATTTGGAGATACAGGTGATTTCCTGTCCCGCAAATGCAGATGTGCGGCAGGCGAAAATTTCTACGATTTTGGCGGCAGGAGAACCTTCTGTAGATGTTTTTTCTGTAAATGACGAGATGGTCAGTGAGTTTAAGTATCAAGGGTATCTGGAACCCCTGAATGATGCAGTCATGACAAAAGAACTGTTATCAAAATATCCCGAAGGCTCAGGCGATAGTAGATGGGTTTTAGCGATACATTAAGCAAATAAAGTCTCAATGTACTAAAGAAAATATTATACAAATGAATAAAATTCTGCTATACTAAAGCGTGGTAAAAACCAGATATATCTGTTTTATACCACGCTTATGTTATGTTTACTATTATCAGGTAAAGACATCAGGAGGAATCGTATGTGTGGAATTGTTGGATACGTAGGAACTGAAAACGCAGCACCTATCTTAATCGATGGTCTTTCGAAACTGGAGTACAGAGGTTATGACTCTGCCGGAATTGCAGTGTCTGGGGATGAGAGGAAAAACGGTGAGATAGAGATTATCAAAGCCAAGGGAAGACTCCAGGTTTTAAGAGAAATGACAGATAATGGAAGAACCGTAAGAGGAAATTGTGGGATTGGCCATACACGCTGGGCAACCCACGGAGAACCGTCTATTGTGAATGCTCATCCTCATTTCTCAAAAGACAGGAAAATCGCAGTGGTTCATAATGGAATTATTGAAAATTACAAAGAGCTAAAAGACCATCTTCAGAAAAAGGGATATACCTTTGTGTCTGAAACAGATACAGAAGTTGTAGCTCATCTGTTGGATTATTATTATAAAGGTGATCCACTGGAAGCGATTTCAAAGGTACTTGGAAGAGTGAGAGGTTCTTATGCCCTGGGAATTTTGTTTCAGGATGTGCCAGGAACCTTGTATGCAGTAAGAAAAGACAGCCCATTGATTATCGGTAAGTCTGAACAGGGCAATTTTATTGCATCAGATGTTCCTGCGATCCTCAAATATACCAAGACAGTATGCTATATTGAGGATAGGGAAATCGCAGAGATTACGGCAGATCACATTGCTTTTTATGATATTGACCAGGAAGAACTGGAACGGGAATTTAAGACTGTAGAATGGGATGCCAAGGCAGCAGAGAAGGAGGGATTTGAGCATTTTATGCTGAAAGAAATCTATGAGCAGCCAAAAGCAGTGGCAGATACCATTAGTCCCCGTATTCAGGATGGAAAGATTGTGATTGAGGAATTGGAAATGTCAGATGAGGAGATACAGAATATTTCACGTATCCAGATTGTGGCATGCGGCTCGGCATACCATGTGGGTATGTGTGCGAAATATGTGCTGGAGCAGATGGCAAAAATTCCGGTGGATGTGGACTTGGCTTCTGAGTTCCGGTACCGAAATCCTCTTATGACAGAAAATACCCTGGTGATTGTAATCAGCCAGTCCGGTGAAACAGCAGATTCCCTGGCTGCCCTCAGAGAAGCACAGAAGCGGGGATTTAAGGTCTTGGGAATTGTGAATGTTGTGGGAAGTTCTATTGCAAGAGAGGCAGACAGCGTGCTCTATACCTGGGCCGGACCGGAGATATCTGTAGCAACTACAAAGGCATACAGCACCCAGCTGGCAGCAATTTATCTCATTGGGCTGCTGTTTGGACAGGTTCGTGGTGTTCTGGGACAGGAGGAGTATCGGGAATATGTAGAAGAACTGGGAAGGCTTCCTGAGAAAATCCAGAAAATCCTGGATGAAAAAGAACGGATTCAATGGCTGGCAAATAAATTTTCTCATACCAAGGATGTATTTTTTATTGGAAGAGGTTTGGATTATGCCATTTCCCTGGAAGGCTCCCTGAAGTTAAAGGAAATTTCTTATATTCATTCAGAGGCTTATGCGGCAGGGGAGTTGAAGCATGGCACGATTTCCCTTATTGAGGAGGGGGTTCTGGTGGTAGGTGTTGCCACTCAGCCGAATCTGTTTGAAAAGGAAATCAGCAATCTGGTGGAAGTGCGAAGCAGAGGTGCGTCGGTTCTGGGACTGACTACTTATGGAAATTATGCTATGGAGGATATTGCAGACTTTACAGTGTATGTGCCAAGAACAAAGGATTATTTTGCCACTAGTCTGGCGGTAGTGCCGCTGCAGCTGCTGGCTTATTATATTTCGGTTGCAAAAGGTTTAGATGTGGATAAGCCAAGGAATCTGGCAAAAAGTGTAACCGTAGAATAAAAAAATCCATGACAGGACAAAGCGTTCTGTCATGGATTTTTTTCTTACTCAGATACCAGTACATCCCCCAGGGAATTATCCCCAAGGAAGGTGTTTACATTATAGAGAAATAAAACATCCGTGATTTCATTGTCAGAAATCAGGCTTTCAATATCATCATAAAAATATCTTGGGTCAATCACAATGATATTTCTGTAATAAGGAACCAAAAATGGAATGAAGCAGTTGGCATAGGAATCTTTAAAAAGTAAGAGATTCTTTTTTTCTTCCATAGGTGTAGAAATATCAATTCTAGTGTGATTTCCTCCAAAGAAAACCTCATATTTATCTTTCTTTTTTAAGGCAGCACTTTCATATACGGAAGCACTCTTTTTTCCATCGTCCGTGAAGTTTACCACACACTCTGTATTAACACCTTGAGGAACGTAGATTTCAATGGTATCCAGGGCTTTGTCATATCCACTTTTAGATGCCAGTGTACCTTGGAAACTGTGGGTCACAGGATAAATCTTGTATTCCTGCGTAGGTTTTTCAATGCCAAGGGCAGTGTTTAGAGCATCAAAAGCATATCGTGCACCGAGGGTAGTCCAGTGATGATCTGTTTTGTAATAAATGTCTTCTTCTTTATGTGATGACATGGTTTTTGTCAAATCTACAAAATTCAGAGATGTGCTCACAGCATTCATAACATACTTAATATCTTTTTCCTGATCTCTTACAGGCGCATTTCTTGGAATAAGATGATCATAGATATAAGCTGCATTTGGAATCAAGGTCATCACTGTATTAATATCAGGATGGCTGGCAGAGAAATTGCTGATTGCATCCAGATTATTGTCCAGAGCCTCTTGATTCGGAGCAGTAGGAATTTCCATGAGATAATCTTTTTTTCCTATGTAGACACCATTTGATTCTTTTTTTCCAAGTGTCAGGTCTTCCAAAACTTTTAAATTAATCCATTTATCTCGGATAAAAAACTGGTCTGTGACATAGTCTTCCATGTCCTTCATATACTTTCCGTTGACCAGGTTTGCAAAGGAAAAAACTGGTTTCTGTGCTAACATTCTGTTTTCTGATTCAGAGTATGCTTTGTCTTTGCTAAATAGATTAAATGCAAAAGCAACAATAAGAAATACCAGAAAGATTCCAGCCATTTTAATATAAATTTTTGAACTTCTATGGTAGAACAATTTTTGTTTCCGGATTTGCCGTTCTTCCGGAGTCATTTTTCTTTTTCTTTGACGTCTTTGGTTTTCCATAAAATAAAACAGCCTCCTGTCAGAATCGGAAATATAAGAATGGGTTATAGGTTGCATTTACCAGATAAGCAATGGAAAAAATAAAAATTGCTGTATAAACTACTGCCGCAGTAATAGAAGGATAGTTGCCGCTTTTTAGTGCAAAGCGGCGGAATTTTTTCCAAAGCCATGGAGTGGAACACAGGGCACAGATAATCAGGAGAATCAGGTTACTGGTCAGGTAATAGATCCCTGTAGAATCAATGAAGCCGCTGCCTCCGATACCAAACATATTTCCTAAGTAGATAAAGGCATCCTTCAAAGTTGGAGAGAAGAAAAGTACCCATCCAAAAAGTACCAGGATAAAACAATAGGCCTGTTGTGCTTTTGCAGGAAGTTTTTCAAGTTTAGGAGCCAGAAATAGTTTTTCTGCAAGAAGCAGAAGTCCGTAGTAGAGCCCCCATAGCATAAAGTTCCAGGCTGCACCATGCCAGAATCCAGTGAGCATCCACACAATTAGAATATTGCGGATGTGCTTTTTCTTCGGAACTCTGTTTCCCCCAAGGGGGATATATACATATTCACGGAACCAGGTACCAAGCGAAATATGCCATCTTCTCCAAAATTCAGTGATGCTTTTGGAAATATAAGGATAATCAAAGTTTTTGATAAATTCAAAACCAAACATTTTTCCAAGACCAATAGCCATGTCAGAATAACCGCCAAAATCGAAATAAATCTGCATAGCATAAGCAATGCATCCAATCCATGCGGTAAGGGCGGAACGCTCTGACGGAAGAATAGCAGCAATTGCATCATAGGTCATACCAATATTATTTGCCAGCAGTACTTTTTTTCCAAGACCACGTAAAAACCAGGAAACACCTTGTCCAAATTTGTAAACAGATAAAGTACGTTTGTTTAACTGAGAATCTACATCGGTGTACCGGACAATTGGACCTGCAATCAACTGTGGGAACATGGTTACATAAGCGCCGAAGGATATAAAATTTTTCTGCACGGGAACCACACCCTTGTAAACATCAATAATATAAGAAAGGGTTTGGAAGGTGTAGAAAGAAATACCAATAGGCAGGGACAATTCCCTATATGGAATTTCAAAGGGCAATATAGCATTTAAGTTGTGAATCAAGAATCCATAGTATTTAAAGAATCCAAGGATCGCTAGATTCACGATGATAGTAAACCAGAAACTGAAACGGAGCATTTTCGTATTCTCCGTGTCCCGGTATTCATTGATTTCAATACCGCTTAAATAGTTAAATACAATGCTGAAAAGCATGAGAAATACATATACAGGTTCTCCCCACGCATAAAAGACGAGGCTGCACAGAAGGAGCATCAGGTTTTTTAGCTTCCATGGTACAACATAGTACAGGAAGAGGGTTATGGGAAGAAATACAAACAGAAAGAAAATACTGCTGAAAATCATATTTTTTTATCCTTTCACTCGTTGATAATGTGTGTCTTTACAGACTGTTGCGGAATGCCTGATCGGCTTTTGCTGCATCGGGATGTACAATATATAGAATAAAATTTCCCTGTACATCCAGGATATGATTTTCCAGCAAATCAAACTGTTCAATCCCGTAACCTTCAAAACTTGATTTCTGAGTTTCCAATCGGCTGTTGATTGCTTTGGTGACAGATTCAGCCTGAGATCTGTCTTTTAATTTAATGATGAGAAGTTCTTCTGCATTCATGTTTGTTATAGGTACATAAAGTGTAACACCCTCATAGTCATTGGCATTTAAACCGTAAAATTTTTTGAACAAGCGGTTGCTGCTTTCTTCCATTCCGTCTACTTTAATTGATTTTATTACAGAATCCGTAACAGCATTTAATGTAGAGTTGCTGTTCTTGTTGCCAATCTGGAGAAGAATAATAAATGCCAGAAGTATTACTACCATTCCAATACGGATGGGGGTCAAAAAAGAAATTTTTTTATTCATTTTCAGTCACCTCCGTGATGATGGCGATTGCCCATTCTTTATAAAAATCTTTACGCATATGAACCCCATCAACGTCATATAGATTTTTATGTTCATTTACAGTTTCTGTAATATCAATATAAGGAATTCCGGTTTCTTCGCAATGAACCTGGATTTTTTGATTCCATTCAGGAACCTCTTTCCATTTTTCAGATGTCTCAAAAGCTATATCCATAACAGGGATAATAGAGTTTACATAGACAGTAGCATTTGGTAAGGTTTCGTGAAGTATTTTTATGATGTTATCCAGTTCAGATATAAAGTCTTCGCAAGTAGGTGTTAAGCCAACGACAATATCATTTAATCCAAAACTAAGAATAATGGAGGACGGATTCACTGTTTTGATATCTTCAAGATATTCGGATGTCTTCTGAATAGTGGCACCGGAATCCGCATAAACACGGTTGTCTTCTATAAATTTGTAGAATTCAAATCCTACAACACGAGAGTCCCCAAGAATAACTGTATCATTAAACTGTTTCCATACATCCATATTTCCGCTTTCCAGAGCTTTTTTACGCTCAATTTTTTTGATTTCTTTTATTTGCTGTTCGGTTTGTGTATAATCTTTTTTTTCTAAGGCTTTAATATAGGAAATCCCTTCGTTTAAATCGTCGGTAGGAATCTGTTTGTTGGAAGTTATTAAAAATACTAGAAATAAAATACCGAGGCAGATTGTAATAGTTTCTATGAGTAATCGCATTCGGTGAGGCAAGAGTGCAGTTTTAATTTGATGAAAAATAGAATGAAGTTTAGCAATTAATTTATTTTTCATTATTCATTCAAATCCCCTTTCATTTGTTATGGGTAAAAGATGTAGTTTCAAAAGATATATAAGAGAAGATAAAAAGGGCAAACAAGATACACAATGTTTGCCCCTTCTAACTATTTATCTGTTTCGTTTGTGTTCATGTTTCCAAAGAAACTATAAACATCACCGTTGCTTAAGTCAATACCTTTTTGTTCAGCCATTTGCCGAATCGTGACTAAACGAAAGCCTTTTTCAACTAAATCTGGAATCAGTCGAAGAGAAGCCTCAATAGAACTTTCATGAATATCATGCATAAGTACAATAGAGCCATCTTCTACGTCATCCATAATAACTTTGTAAGTATTATCTGCATTTCTGGTAGCCCAGTCTCTGGTATCAATACTCCAGGTAATAATAGGCATTTCAGCTAATGAGGAAACGGTTGTATTGTAATTTCCACCGGGAGGACGCATGACATCTGCAGGTACACCACAGGCATCATCAATGACATTATTTGTTTTAGTTATTTGTTTCAGAATATCATTTTCAGAAAGAGTAGTAAGTGTAGTATGATCATAAGAATGATTTCCAAGTTCCATGCCACTGTCGTGCATACGTTTCACTACATCTGGGAATCTTTCTACATTTTCACCCAGCATAAAGAAGGTTGCTTTTGCATTATTTTCTTCCAGACAGTCTAAAAGCTTGTCTGTGAATCTGCCGGGACCATCATCGAAGGTTAATGCTACCATGGGGCGGTGCTTGGTACTGTCATATTTTCCGTTTTCATCAAAGAAGTATTCTTTTCCATCAAGTTCCAGCCAGCCGGTTGTCATATAGCCGTCTTTATTAAAATAATATTTGGAACCATCCACTTCCCGCCAGTCATTTTTACAAAAGCTGCCATCAGACTCCTGGTATTTTGTACCGTTTTTATCTTCATATAAACCGGCTTTTACAATTTGTGCTGCTTCTTCTTTTTGTTTTTTTGAAGACTTTGAAGAAGAAAGCATACCAGGTATTAAAACAAAAGCAAGGATAAGAAGGAAAACGAATAGAACGGATCCAGCTAAAAACTGAACCTTGTGTTCGCGTATCAGACGGCGCCGTCTTTCCTGCCGCCATTTTTCCTGTTGCCGTTTCCGGATCATTTCGACTCTTCTGAGATGCTGGAGTTCTTCAGGAGAGAGATTTTCGGTTTCTGTAGTTGTCCTATGCGAAGAGGTATTAGATGCACGGGAATGTGTGCGGCTGAGGTTATGTAGATTTTTTTGATTTGCCTTGTGTGGCGGATGGCTATGACTGGGTTCGCTGTACGCCATGATGGTCTCCTTCCTTAATATTTGTGTTACAAAATTCATGATTTATTAATAAACTTAATTTATTTTGTCCAGATTCTATTATACATAATCAGGCCTTATTTGAAAAGACAAAATCAGAGAAAAATTGTTGTTTTTTTTTGCAGGATTGTGCTATAGTAGACAATACTGACAATAAAAAAGAGAAGTGGAGTAACAAAGAAATGAAAGGAAATCTAAGAGAAAAACTAATCGGTGACAAAAGGTTTTATAAAATGGTTCTTTTGATTGCAGTTCCTATTATGATACAAAATGGTATCACCAATTTTGTAAGCCTTTTGGACAACATTATGGTAGGCCAGGTTGGAACAGAGCAGATGACGGGGGTCGCTATTGTAAACCAGCTTATTTTTGTGTATAATCTCTGTATTTTTGGCGGAGTATCAGGAGCAGGTATTTTTACAGCTCAGTTTTTTGGACAAAAAGATGATGAGGGAGTGGCAAATACTTTCCGGTTTAAACTCTGGATGGCAGCGATTTTGACGGGAATTACGATTTTGATACTTGTAGTTTTTGGAGAGCCTCTGATTCAGATGTATTTGAATGGAAACCAAGACGGAGGAGATACAGCAGCAGCACTTTTCTATGGAAAAAAATATCTTTGGATCATGCTTGCAGGTCTTCCGGCGTTTATGGTGGTACAGGTTTATGCCAGTACCCTGAGAGAGTGCGGAAGTACCATCACACCAATGAAAGCGGGAATTACAGCCGTTATTGTGAATCTGGTATTTAATTATCTTCTGATTTACGGTAAATTTGGTTTCCCGGAATTGGGAGTAGCAGGAGCTGCCGTGGCAACCGTGCTGTCAAGATATGTTGAGGCAATTATTGTAGTGAGCTGGACTCATGCACATAAAGAGCAGAATACCTACATAAAAGGTTTATACAGAACCATGAAGATACCGGTAAATTTGGTGAAAAGAATTTTAATCAAGGGAACACCTCTTCTTTTGAATGAAACCATGTGGGCAGCTGGTATGGCTCTGCTCCTTCAGTGTTATTCCGTAAGAGGAATGAACGTGGTTGCGGGAATGAATATTTCTAATACGATTTCCAATCTGTTTAATGTAGTGTTTATTGCCTTGGGAGATTCTGTTGCTATTGTAGTAGGACAATTGCTGGGAGCAGGGAAGATGGAAGAAGCAAAAGATACAGACAGAAAGATGATTGTATTTTCTGTGATGTGCTGTACTGTTGTGGCAATGGTTATGCTGGTCATTGCACCGCTCTTTCCGCAATTATATAATACGAATCCGGCATCCAGAGAACTTGCCAAGTATTTTATTATGGTAACAGCAGTGTTTATGCCGCAGCAGGCATTTCTTCATGCAGCATATTTTACCCTTCGTTCAGGAGGAAAAACGATTGTTACCTTCTTCTTTGACAGTGTGTTTATCTGCTGTATCAGTGTTCCGATTGCCTATATTTTAGGACATTTTACAGAGTTATATGTAGTATATATTTTCATTGCAGTACAGATGGCAGATATTATTAAATGTATCATAGGATTTGTACTAGTAAAAAAAGGCGTTTGGCTGCAAAATATTGTAGAATAAAAAAATAGTTCTGAGGACCTGTATCTTTACGGGAAATCAGGACTATTTTTTTATCCTGGCTTTTGTCTGCTTTATGTGTATTTAACATTTATTTTGAAGAATCATGATAGTTTTGAAGAATTTTTCCCTTTAAACTAAGGAACAGATGGAAAAAGGAAGGAGAAAAATTGTGTCAGAAATTGTGTTGAGAAATATATGTAAGCAGTATGAAAATCAGCATTATGCAGTGAAAAAATTTAATCTGGATATCAAGAATAAAGAATTCATTATTTTTGTCGGTCCGTCTGGATGTGGGAAGTCTACAACGCTGCGGATGATTGCAGGTTTGGAAGAAATCAGTGACGGAGAATTGTGGATAGATGGAGAATTGTCGAATTATTGTGAACCAAAGGACAGAGGGCTTGCCATGGTTTTTCAGAACTATGCCTTGTATCCCAATATGACCGTCTATGGAAATCTGGCTTATTCCTTGAAGGTCAGAAAAGTTCCCCAAAAGGAAATAGACGAAAAGGTACATAAGGTAGCAAAAATTCTGGAAATCGAACATCTGCTGGATAGAAAACCAAATGCACTGTCAGGAGGACAGAAGCAGAGGGTTGCCATTGGAAGTGCTATTATCCGTAGGCCAAAGGCGTTTCTTATGGATGAGCCATTGTCTAATCTAGATGCGAAATTAAGAGCACAGATGCGTATTGAGCTGGCGAAATTACATCAGGAGCTTGATACGACAATTATTTACGTGACCCATGACCAGACAGAGGCTATGACACTTGGAACTAGGATTGTTGTTATGAAGGATGGTATGGTACAGCAGGTAGAAAGTCCGGCAAATATTTATAATCATCCAAAGAATCAATTTGTTGCAGGATTTATCGGCTCCCCTTCCATGAATTTTTTTGATGCTTATGTGGAGGAAGAAGAAGGAAAAACAGTGCTGTATCTGGGAGGAACAGAATTAGGAAAAAAGATTTATCTGGATGATTCAAAAGGGGAGATTCTGCAGGAAAAGATAAAGGAAAAAAGAGTGGTACTTGGTATCCGGCCAGAGGATATCTGGGAAGAAGAAGAGGCAGTACAGAAAGGATTTGCAGATGCAAGTGTAGATCTTATTGAGACGGTTACAGCAAGAGAGATGCTGGGAGCAGAAGTGATCCTGTATTTTGATGCACAGAATAAAAGCCATTCTGTACGGTTAAAACCGGAGAATCAAACCAGGGCAGGTGAAAAAATCCAGCTTTATTTTGACCCGGAAAAAATCCATATTTTTGACAAAGAAACCGGGGAAAATCTATTTTACGGAGAGGAAGTTTTATCATGAATGCAGGAAAGAAAAAGTGGAATATCACACCGTATTTTTATCTGATTCCAAGTATGCTGGTCTTTGCAATATTTCTGTTTTATCCATTTTTTAAGACGATTTATCTGAGTCTTTATAAAACAAATAAGATGGGACAGGCAAAATTATTTGTGGGACTGGGAAATTATCAGGAGCTTTTAAGCTCTGCATCTTTTAGGAACAGTTTGAAAGTAACCTTGATTTTTGTAGTGATTGTTGTGTTTGGCAGTATGATTTTGGGGCTGGTGGCAGCAGTGCTTTGTAATAAGGCATTTCCGGGAATCCGTTTCTTTAGTACCGCCTATGCACTGCCTATGGCTATTGCGTCCAGTTCGGCAGCCATGATTTTCCAGATTATGCTTCATCCTTCTGTTGGAATCGTGAACAAGCTTCTTGGACTTAATATTAACTGGCTCAATGATCCGAAGACCGCACTGTATTGTGTGGCAATTCTCACAGCATGGCTGAACAGTGGAATTAATTTTTTATATTTCTCCGCAGGGCTTGGAAATATTGATGAAACCATTTATGAGAGAGCTTCTGTGGATGGTGCCAGCGGTGTTCAACAGTTTTTTAGCCTGACCTTACCTGGGTTGTCTCCGATTATGTTTTACACGTTGGTGGTAAATATTATTCAGGCTTTCCAGTCCTTTGGACAGATTAAAATTTTAACGGAAGGCGGACCAAATGAAAGTACCAATGTAATTGTGTATTCTATTTACCGCGATGCATTTTTTAACTATCGGTTCGGGAGTGCAGCAGCTCAGTCTGTAATCTTATTTATTATTGTTATGCTCATCACCCTGGTGATGTTCCGCATAGAGAAGAAAGGAGTAAATTACTGATGTCTGATATGAATCATATGGCTCTTCAAGGGTTTCGGGAAAATACGATTACAAGAGAACAGCTTCTGGCATTAAAGCAACAGATGAATGCAAAGGCACTGGCAAAGAGAAAGGCACGTACAGGTGTCAGGCTTGTGATTAATATAGTGATGGCTTTTATGATTTTGCTTCCGCTTTTGTATGCATTGAGCATTGCATTTATGCCCTCAGGAGAATTGTTTACCATGGAGTTGAATCTTTTGCCGAAGAATCCAACCTTCAAGAATTTCAGAGATGCATTTGTGAATGTACCGCTTCTTCGTTTTATTTTCAATTCCTTCCTCATGGCAAGTTGTATTACACTGGGACAGATTGTTACCTGTTCTCTGGCAGCGTTTGCCTTTTCTTTCCTGGATTTTAAAGGAAAAGGCGTTTTGTTCGCAGTTGTTATGGCAACCATGATGGTACCAGGAGAAGCAACGATTATTTCCAATTATTTGACAGTAGGAAAGCTTGGAATGCTGGATACTTACCCTGTACTGATTGTTCCTTATCTTACATCCGCAATGGGAATCTTCTTATTCCGGCAGTTTTATATGACGTTTCCTAAATCCTTATATGAGTCTGCCAAGCTGGATGGATGTACAAACTTGAGGTTTATTGTGAGTATTCTGATTCCATTGACAAAATCGGCGATTGGAGCGATGGGTGTTTATACGTTTATCAATGCATGGAACATGTATATGTGGCCATTGCTGGTAACTGGATCAGATAAGATGAGGACAGTTCAGATAGGTATCAGTATGCTGGACAGTGTGGATTCCCAGTCCATTACCCTGATGATTGCAGGAGTGGTTATGGTAATTATTCCATCCATTTCAATCTTTATATTAGGCCAGAAACAACTTATCCGCGGAATGTTCTCAGGAGCAGTAAAGGGATAAAATTCAGCCGGAAACGGCTTTTACAAATAGAAAATATATAAAAAAACAACAGATTAGGAGAAAAACATGAAAAAAAGAGTATTGACAGTAATTTTAGCAGCATCAATGATTATGGGCTCCCTGGCAGGATGTGGCGGTGGTAAGACACTGGAAGAACAGAGTGCATCTCAGGACAATGCAAGTGCAGAGACAGAAACAGATTCTAAAGAATTTTCTATGGCGGATGCGAAAGAAGTAGACGGAACAGAAATTTCTTTCTGGCATTCCATGGGTGGTGTAAATGGCCAGGCAATTGACACTTTGGTTAAAAAGTTTAATTCAGAAAATGAATATGGAATTACAGTAAATGCTCAGTATCAGGGTGAATATGATGATTCTCTGAATAAGCTGAAAAGTGCACAAATTGGAAATATGGGAGCAGATCTGGTTCAGGTGTATGAAATCGGAAGCCGTTTCATGATTGAATCAGGATGGATTATCCCTATGCAGGAAATGATAGATGCAGATAAGTATGATATGTCATCTATTGAGCCAAACCTGGCAGCGTATTATACCATTGATGATCAGCTGTATTCCATGCCTTTTAACTCTTCTACACCGATTATGTATTACAATAAAGAGATGTTTGAAAAAGCAGGAATCACCGAAATTCCTGACAGTCTGGAAGCTATTGAGAGGGTAGGAGATCAGCTTCTTAACAAAGGTGGTGCAGGAGAAGTCATTTCTCTTGGAATTTACGGATGGTTTTTTGAACAGTTCATGGGAAAACAGGGACTGGACTATGCAAACAATGGAAATGGACGTACAGAAGCTGCTACAGCGGTAGCGTTTGATGAAAACGGAGGTGCTGCAAATATTCTCACAGCATGGAAATCTCTCTATGATAAAGGATATGCACCGAATGTAGGAAAAGGTGGAGATGCCGGTCTTGCAGATTTCTCAGCAGGAAAGTCAGCCATTACTCTTGGTTCAACAGCTTCCCTGAAGCAGATTTTACAAGATGTAAATGGTAAATTTGAAGTAGGCACCGCATATTTCCCAAAGGTTCAGTCCTCAGATGAAGGAGGAGTATCCATCGGAGGAGCATCCTTGTGGGCGTTAAATAACGAAGATCCAAAGAAAGCACGTGCTACCTGGGAATTTATTAAATTCCTGGTATCATCAGAATCTCAGGCATACTGGAATGCACAGACAGGATATTTCCCTGTAACAACAGATGCTCATGAAGAGCCGGTTTTCAAAGAAAATATTGAAAAGTACCCTCAGTTCCAGACAGCAATTGACCAGTTACATGATTCATCACCTAAATATGTAGGAGCACTGTTAAGCGTATTCCCAGAAGCAAGAGCAACCGTAGAATCCCAGATTGAAAGTCTGTTAAACGGAGACCAGGATGTGGATGAGACAGTATCCAAGCTGGCAGAATCTATTAACAAATCTATTGAAGAATATAACCTTGTGAATGAGTAAGAAGAATTCTGCGGTGGTAAAGGTGCAGAGGATGCAGTATAATAGATAGAAATGAAAGTATGGTAGTCTATTAAAAAGGAGGCAGAAATGCTATGACGAAGATTTTTGCCCACAGAGGTGCAAGTGCCTATGCACCTGAGAACACTGTGGAGGCATTTGCCCTGGCTATGGAGCAGGGGGCAGACGGCATTGAACTGGATGTGCAGATGACCAAGGATGGTCAGGTAGTGGTCATTCATGACGAAACCATTGACAGGGTCAGTGATGGAACAGGTGCAGTTCGTGATTACACTTTGGAAGAACTGAAGAAATTCCACTTTTCCAACCATATGGAAAACTACGAAAATGCGGTAATTCCTACATTAAAAGAAGTGCTGGATTTGATAAAATCAAGCAATATGTTGCTGAATATCGAGTTAAAGACAGGAATTTACTGGTATCCAAATCTGGAAGAGAAAACCATGGAGCTGGTAAAAGAAGCTGGAATGGAAGACAGGGTGATTTATTCTTCCTTTAATCACTACAGTATCAAAAAAATCCTGGAGCTGAACCCACATGCGGAATGTGCATTTCTCTACAGTGACGTTATCTTAAATGTGGATAAGTATGCGAAAAATGCCGGAGTATGTGGATTGCATCCAGCAGTATATCATTTAAAAATGGCAGAGTTTTTGAAAGAATACCAGGAAAGCGGACTGAAAGTCAGAGTGTGGACAGTCAATAAAAAAGAAGATATGGAAAAGTTTATCAAAGCGGATTTGGAAGCAGTGATCACGAATTATCCAGACAAAGCCTTGGAAATACGAAATGTTTTACAAAAGTAGTTTTGGTGAAACAAAAACAGGCTGTGGCGAAAAGCTGTAAAAGATACAGTGTTTGTCACAGCCTGTTTTTTAGTCTTCTTTTGGAAACTGGCGCATGGTTGTATAGTAGGCAGCAGCCAGAGGAATACACGCACCGATCCATGCCAGTGGATTAGAAGCACAGGCACCTGCAAATCCAAGCCATCCGGTGAGCAGCAGTGCACCTACAGCCCGCATAATCAATTCCATTACACCGGCTACGGTAGGAAAGAGGCTTTTGCCAAGACCTTGTAGTGTGAAGCGGTAAATAAACAAGAGAGCCAGAACGGGATACATGCATCCGTTGATAATGAGATAAGTTCTGGCAAGTTCTAACACCGCTGTTTCACCAGAACCCACAAACAAGCTGGTAAGCTGGCTTCCTGCAAGGATATTCACAATTCCCATTAGGATACTAAAACTTCCGGACATCAAAATACACTGGAAAACACCTTTGCGGATTCTGTTGAATTTTCCTGAACCGTAATTTTGTGCGGCATAAGTTGCCATTGCTGTTCCGAAAGAATTCATAGGGAAGGTGGCAATGCTGTCGATTTTCTGAGCCGCTGTGTAAGCAGCTACAGAGACGGAGCCAAGCCCATTTAAGGCAAATTGCAGCATCAGAGAGCCAATGGCGATAATAGACATTTGAAATGCCATGGGTAGTGCAATCGCCAGGTGGGAAAAGATGATTTTGGGATGAATGTGAAAATCATCTTTTCTGACCCACAACATAGGAACTTTTTTCATAATAAATAAAACACAGAGGACACCAGATAAAAGCTGTGCCAGTATGGTGGCAAGTCCTGCTCCTGCAACACCCATATGGAAGTTCAGGATAAAAACAAAGTCAAGGACAATATTGATCAGGCAGGCAAAAATCAGAAAGTACAAAGGTGTCTTACTGTCTCCCAAAGCTCTTACAACATTGGATAATAAATTAAACAGTATGGTAGCAGGTATGCCCATAAAAACAATTACCAGATATTGATAAGCATCATCAAGGATTTCTTCTGGTGTTTGTAGTAGCTCCAAAAGAGGTCTGGCTAAAACAACTGCCAGAATGGTAAAAATAATTGCAGCGGCAATGCTGATAAGGATACCTGCCGCAAAACTTTTCCGGACAGCATTTTTATTTCCAGAACCAAATTTCTGAGCCGTGATAATGGACAGTCCAGAAGTCAGGCCATTTACAAATCCTATGATAAAAAAAGTAATACTTCCTGTACAGCCTACGGCGGCCAGAGCATTGACACCTATGGTACGGCCTACAATTAAGGTATCTGCCATGCTGTAAAACTGCTGGAAGATATTTCCGATAATCAGTGGCATGGCAAAGAAGAAAATAAGCTTTGCAGGATTCCCATGAGTCATGGTCTTGGTCATAATAAAATTCCCCCTTCGAGTGATGTTATATGCTGATTGCTATTATAGGAAAACCGTGAGAAAGTAGAATGTAATTTCTTGTATTTTGGATGGAGTATGTTGTATAGTTAAATCAAGATACGAAAGGGAGAAAACGGGATGTGTGCAGAGGAGTATGAATTTACAGAGGGAGACTTAAATCCCGAATTTTTATTTACCTGTTTTGTGGAAAGAACAAAAGCGGAACAGAATTATCATGCACATGATTTTATAGAAATTGCTGTGATCTTAAAGGGAAAAGGCAGATTTTATATTGATGGAAAAGAATATGATGTAGAACAGGGAAATATGATAATTCTGAATCCAGGTACGTATCACAGAAGTCTGTGCAGCAGTGACCAGGGAATAGCAGAATTTTATATGGCTTTTTCCGGTGTGGAATTTAAAAACTGCAAAGCAGGATGTATGCCCTTATTCCCCGGAGAAAAAATTGTTTCAAAAATGCCGGAAAAAATGAAACGTGATATTTTTAAACTTTGTACTTCCATGAAGAAAGAATGGGAGTCAGCGAATCCAGGCAGGTACTTTATGCTGAAGGCATATTTGATTCAGATAATATGCCTGATTGTCAGGGAGATTTTGGAGGAGAAAAAGGGAAAAGCAGGAGAAGGATGCGTATTTAAGTCCACAGGGAAAAAATATGTGGTTGAGCGGATTATGAAATACATGGAAGAACATTACCCGGAAAAGATTTCCCTGGAGCATATTGCAACTAATATGTATCTTAGTTCTTATTATATTTCAAAAATATTTAAAAGCGAAACAGGAGATACTCCGATTAATTACCTGATTAGCCTTCGTATGGAAAAAGCCAGGGAGATATTAGACAGAAATCCGGAAGAAACCGTTCAGAAGGTAGCTGCTGCGGTAGGATACGAAGATGCCTATCATTTCAGCAAGGCATTTAAGAAATATTATGGGATTTCACCGTTGTATTATAAAGGGAGAGCAAAGATATAAGAAAACAGGCAGCTGTGCGTGTGAGAGAAAATTTATGCGGCAGCTGCCTGTTTCAATCTTTTACAAATCTAATTTCAAATCGTTTTCTTTAATCCATCCTTTTTTACGCAGAGGAATGGCAATGAGCCAGGATAATACGGCTGGAAGGACAAAGCAGATCAGCGCCAGACCAATCCAGTCCATAGCAGTAATGGCTGTTTTTGTTCCGGCTGCAATATCATTCACCCATCCGGTGTACACTCCAATCTGTCCTACAAATCCGCAGGTTCCCATACCAGAGGCTACAGCAGCACCATTCATTTTTAACTGGAACAGACAGGTGGCAATAGGACCGGTAATAGCGGAAGCTAAGATAGGAGGAATCCAGATTTTGGGATTTTTTACGATATTGCCCATCTGGAGCATGGAAGTTCCGATACCCTGGGCGAATAATCCGCCCCATTTGTTTTCTTTAAAACTCATAACTGCAAATCCAACCATTTGTGCACAGCAGCCTGCCACGGCAGCTCCCCCGGCCAGACCGGTAAGAGAAAGTGCGGCACAGATAGCTGCACTGCTGATAGGAAGTGTCAGGGCAATACCTACAATCACAGATACCAGGATTCCCATGAAGAAAGGCTGAAGTTCGGTTGCCCACATAATAGCATTTCCAACAGTGCTTGCAGCATATCCGATGGCAGGAGCCCACCAGAGGGAGAGCAGAATACCTACAGTTATGGTTACAAAAGGGGTAACAATAATATCGATTTTGGTTTCTTTTGAAACCAGTTTACCAAACTCAGCAGCAAAAATGCTGACAATCAATACAGCTAAAGGCCCCCCGGCAGCACCAAGCTCATTGGCTGCCATACCTACGGCTGTGAGAGAAAACAATACAAGAGGCGGACATTGAAGTGCATAGCCGATAGAAATGGCCATAGCAGCTCCGGTAGCACCTTTTGCATAAGTACCTACAGTTACCAGAATCTGGATACCAAGCTGTTCTCCCAGCGTACTGATAATCGTACCGATTAAAAGGGAAGCAAAAAGACCCTGAGCCATGGCACCTAAGGCGTCAATGCCGTATCTTTTTGCAGAAAAGATGATATTTTTCTTTTTCAAAAATTCTTTCATGACGCATTCTCCTTACAATACTGTTATATCATGTGTCTTGTCACATAGCTTTATTATCCACATTTTCCAAGATTCGTCAATACGCAAGATTTTTTTGAAAAAGCAATATTTCTAAAAATATAAGCAAGATAACTGTTGAAAAAACAGATTTAAACAGGTAATGTAGAGGTAACAACAGCAAAAATAAGATGCTTAAAAAATGTATGCAGGAGGATTTTTTTATGGAGCAGAAAAGAGGACGTGTAACCATCCCTACAGACTTAGATGTAATTCCGCAGACCTTAGAGATTATGGAAAAATGGGGAGCAGATGCGATTCGTGACTGTGATGGTACCGATTTTCCAGCGGAGTTAAGAGATGTGGATGCAAAAGTGTATTCCACCTACTATACAACAAGAAAAGATAATGAATGGGCAAAGGCAAATCCTGACGAGATTCAGCAGATGTACATTATGACATCTTTCCACACAGCAGTAGATACAGAATTATCCATTCATTTGATGGATCATTTATATCCAGATATGTTAAAAGTAAATTCTCATGATGATATTCAGAGATGGTGGGAAGTAATCGACCGTACAACAGGAGAAGTTGTTCCTGTTACAGAATGGGATTACAGTGAAGAGACAGGAGATGTGACCATTCACAATGCAAAAGCTTTCCACGATTACACCGTAAGTTTTCTTGCCTATATTATGTGGGATCCAGTACATATGTACAATGCGGTAGTCAATGACTGGCAGGGTGTTGAGAAACAGATTACTTTTGATGTGCGTCAGCCAAAAACAAGAGAATTTACCATGAGACGTCTTCGCAAATATATTGAAGACAATCCACACATTGATGTAATTCGTTATACAACATTTTTCCATCAGTTTACCCTGATTTTTGATGAACTGGCAAGAGAAAAATATGTAGACTGGTACGGATATTCTGCATCAGTCAGCCCTTATATTCTGGAACAGTTTGAGCAGGAAGTAGGATACAAATTCAGACCGGAATTCATCATTGACCAGGGTTATATGAACAACCAGTATCGCATTCCTTCTAAGGAATTCCGTGATTTCCAGGCATTCCAGAGAAGAGAAGTTGCAAAACTTGCAAAGGAAATGGTTGACTTAACTCATGAACTTGGAAAAGAAGCCATGATGTTCCTGGGAGACCATTGGATTGGAACAGAGCCATTTATGGAAGAATTTAAACAGATTGGCCTGGATGCGGTAGTAGGAAGTGTAGGAAATGGTTCTACCTTACGTCTCATTAGTGATATTCCAAATGTAAAATATACAGAAGGACGTTTCCTTCCTTACTTCTTCCCGGATACCTTCCACGAAGGCGGTGACCCGGTAAAAGAAGCAAAAGTAAACTGGGTGACAGCAAGACGTGCGATTTTAAGAAAACCAATTGACAGAATCGGATATGGCGGATACCTAAAACTGGCATTAGAATTCCCGGAATTTATTGAGTATGTGGAAAGCGTATGTGACGAGTTCCGTACACTGTATGAAAATATCAAAGGAACAACACCTTATTGCATAAAAACCGTAGCAGTCCTGAATAGCTGGGGTAAAATGAGAGCTTGGGGAAATCACATGGTTCACCATGCACTGTATCAGAAACAGAATTATTCCTATGCAGGAATTATTGAGACCCTTTCCGGTGCTCCGTTTGATGTGCGTTTCATCAGCTTTGACGATATCCGGGAAAATCCGGCAGTCTTAGATGATATTGATGTTATCATCAATGTAGGTGGTGCTTACACTGCTCATAGCGGTGGTGCAAACTGGATTGATGAAACTGTTGTGACAGCAGTGAAGAAGTTTATCTACAATGGCGGTGGATTTATCGGTGTAGGTGAGCCGACTGCTTATCAGTGGGAAGGCCGTTACTTCCAGCTTGCAAATGCACTGGGTGTAGAGAAAGAAAATGGCTTTAACTTAAATACAGATAAGTATAACTGGGAAGAACATGACCACTTTATCAAAGAGGATTGCACAAAAGATATTGATTTTGGAGAAGGACAGAAGAATATCTTTGCATTAGACGGAACTACCATTTTAAGACAGGTGGATAAAGAAGTACAGATGGCAGTAAATGAATTCGGAAAAGGACGCTGCGTTTATATCAGCGGGCTGCCATACAGCTTTGAAAACAGCAGACTGTTATACCGTTCTATTATCTGGTCTTCTCATGATGAAGAAAACTTATATAAATGGTACAGCACAAACTTCAATGTGGAAGTTCATGCCTATGTGGCAAATGGAAAATACTGTGTGGTAAACAATACTTATGAACCACAGGAAACTACTGTATATCGTGGAGATGGCTCCAGCTTTGATCTGAAGATGGATGCAAACGAAATCATCTGGTACGAAATTTAAGAATTGAGTTAAAATATGACTGCCGCTTTAATAGAATTTCTGTTAAAGCGGCAGTTTTTGTGGTATCATAAGAAAAACTATGTTTGAGAGGAGCAGAAAACCATGAGCAGAAAAATATATAAAAGCGTAGCAGAATTGATTGGAAATACACCTCTTCTGGAAGTTACAGGGTTAGAAAAAGAACTGAAATTGGAAGCAACCGTACTGGTTAAATTGGAATATCTGAATCCAACAGGAAGCGTAAAGGACAGAACTGCAAAAAACATGATTGCAGATGCAGAAGAGAGAGGACTTTTAAAGCCTGGAGCAACGATTATTGAACCGACCTCAGGTAATACAGGGATTGGTCTGGCAGCCATTGCTGCTTCCAGAGGATATTCCCTCATTCTTACCATGCCGGAAACCATGAGCGTAGAGAGGCGGAATATACTGAAGGCTTACGGTGCAAAGATTGTATTGACAGAAGGTGCAAAAGGAATGGCAGGAGCCATTGCAAAAGCAGAAGAACTGGCAAAGGAGATACCGGGAAGTTTTCTTGCAGGACAGTTTGATAATCCTGCGAATCCAAAGGCACATATCCTGAGCACAGGACCGGAAATCTGGGAAGATACAGAGGGAGAAGTAGATATCCTGGTTGCATCCGTGGGCACAGGAGGAACCATTACGGGAACAGGAGAGTATCTGAAATCCAAAAATCCGAAGATTCAGGTGATTGCGGTAGAGCCATCAGATTCACCGGTTCTCTCAGGCGGAAAACCGGGTCCACATGCCATTCAGGGAATTGGTGCAGGATTTGTTCCGAAAGTGCTCAATACAGAAGTCTATGATGAGGTTGTGGCAGTAGAAAGCCAGTCCGCTTTTGATACAGCAAAATTATTTGCTCATAAAGAAGGAATTTTAGTGGGTATTTCAGCAGGAGCAGCCCTGTATGCAGCTTTGGAAGCAGCAAAAAAAGCAGAAAACAAAGGAAAGACTATTGTTGTTCTGCTTCCGGACAGTGGAGACCGCTATTATTCCACACCATTATTTCAGGAATAAGAAAACAGAGAACGGAGTGAACGTATGAATATTCAGGAGTTTCAGGATAAACTAAAAGAAATACAGACCCTTGCCATGCAAAATGGCAAACAGGTACAGGCAGAGCTGGTGGAGAACTTCTTCGGAAAAGAAGGAATGGATCGGGACAAATTGCAGAAAGTCTATGATTTTCTGGAGATTCAGGGCATTACTGTCCATGGATACGAAAAAGAAAAGATGCAAGCAGGAAATCAGGCGGAAAGACACCAGGAAGAAGGTGCCGAAACAGCAGTACAGCAGATTCCCCTTACACCGGAAGAAGAAGAGTATCTGGAAGAATACCTGGAGACCTTCGGTAATACAGAAGGGTTTGACAGAGAGCAGCTTTTTCAGGAACTTCGCCAGGGTGCAGATGTGAAAGAGCAGATTTTAAAGAGTTATCAAAAAGAATTGGTGCAAATTGCAAAAGAACTTCATTCAGGAGAAATTTTCTTCGGAGATTTGCTTCAGGAAGGAAACATGGGGCTTCTCATGGCACTGGAAAGAGCAGCAGAACAGGAAGAAATCCATACCTGGCTGGTGAATGAAATCAGAAGTACGATCCGTCTGTTTCTGGAAGAGCAGAATCAGCAGAAAAAGGAAGATGATATTCTAGTGGAGAAAGTCCGGAATCTGGAAGCAAGGGTAAAAGAGCTTACAGAAGACGAGGATGTGAAGTACAGTGTGGAAGAATTGGCTGTATTTCTGGATATGGATGTGGAAGAAATGGAGTCCGTTCTACGTCTTACCGGAGATGATAAGTAGCTTTATTGTTTTTTTATAGAATTAACAGGCTTTCTTCATTGAATAATTATGAAAGAAGAAGTATAGTGTCTGATATGGCGAATTGCCATGACTATGCAGAGATTTTGGATAGTCAGATCATGATTATGGAGGATTTTATATGGATATTAAAGAAAACAACACACCTCAGCCTCCTAAAAAACCAACGATGATTTTTTATGGGATTGTTCTTTTGATCTTAGTGGCAATGAATTTTATTGTATTGCCCTCTCTGGCAGAGAGAAGTGTAAAAGAGGTCAGCTATGATAAGTTTATCAGCGATCTGGAAAAGGGCAAGATTCAGGAAGTAAAGTTTGGAGAGGGAATTATTTATTTCTCTGAAGAGAAAGAAGGTAAGGGCGACAAAGTTCAGCTCTATAAGACTGGTTATGTCATGGATGAGAAACTGATTGACCGGTTGGATAAATCAGGGGTTACCTACAGCTCTGAAATGCCGGAGAAGGTAAATCCGTTCCTGAACTTTATTTTCACCTGGATTCTGCCGCTTGTGGTAATCTGGACCATAGGTGGATGGTTTATGCGCCGTATGATGAAGAATATAGGTGGTTCCGGCGGTCCGGGAGCCATGTCCTTTGGCAAAAGCAATGCTAAGATTTACGTGAAGTCTGCTACAGGAATTAAGTTTTCCGACGTGGCAGGAGAGGATGAAGCGAAAGAGCTACTTTCTGAGATTGTGGATTATCTCCACTATCCTGATAAGTACACGGAAATCGGTGCGTCTATGCCAAAAGGAGCACTTTTAGTAGGACCTCCTGGAACAGGTAAGACGCTTCTTGCAAAAGCAGTAGCCGGAGAAGCAAATGTACCGTTCTTCTCTATTTCCGGTTCAGAATTTGTAGAGATGTTTGTAGGTATGGGTGCTGCAAAAGTAAGAGACCTGTTTAAGCAGGCCAATGAAAAAGCTCCGTGTATTGTGTTTATTGATGAGATTGATACCATTGGCAAAAAACGTGATGGTGCCAATATAGGCGGAAATGATGAGCGTGAACAGACGCTGAACCAGCTCCTTACAGAGATGGATGGCTTTGACGGCTCCAAAGGTGTGGTAATTCTGGCAGCTACCAACCGTCCAGATTCCCTTGACCCGGCACTTCTTCGTCCAGGCCGTTTCGACAGAAGAATCCCGGTAGAACTTCCTGACCTGAAGGGAAGAGAGGAGATACTCAAGGTTCATGCGAGAAAAATTAAGATTTCTGACAATGTAGATTTCCATGAAATCGCAAAGGCTGCATCTGGTGCGTCTGGTGCAGAGCTGGCAAACATTGTCAATGAAGCAGCCCTCAGGGCGGTTCGTGACAGAAGAAAATTTGCTACCCAGGCAGATATGGAAGAAAGCATCGAAGTGGTTATTGCTGGTTACCAGAAGAAGAGCAGAGTTTTATCCGAGAAGGAAAAACTGATCGTTTCTTATCACGAAGTGGGTCATGCACTGGTTGCAGCTTTGCAGACCAATTCAGCCCCGGTACACAAGATTACCATTATTCCAAGAACTTCCGGTGCCCTTGGTTACACCATGCAGGTGGATGAGGGCGAGCATTTCTTGATGTCCAAGGAAGAATTGGAGAATAAGATTGCTACCTTTACCGGAGGACGTGCAGCAGAGGAATTGATTTTCCATTCTGTGACCACAGGTGCTTCTAATGATATCGAGCAGGCAACCAAGATTGCCAGAGGAATGATTTCCAGATTCGGTATGAGCGATGAGTTTGATATGGTTGCCATGGAAAGCATGTCCAATCAGTACCTGGGCGGTGACAGTTCCCTGTCCTGTTCCTTTGAGACACAGACATTGATTGACAAAAAAGTCATTGAGCTGGTGAAAAAACAGCATGATAAAGCATATAAGATTCTGGAAGATAACATTGCGAAGCTTCATGAGCTGGCAAAATTCCTGTATGAGAATGAAACGATTACAGGAGAAGAGTTTATGCGGATTCTCAACACCAAACCACGTATTGGCATGAATGAAGATGCAGAAAACAGCACAGAACGAAATGCTGAAGCCAGTGAAGAAATGAATCATTGATGACAAAAATGCAAAGAGACTACCGTAAGCTTGTAAGGTTTGCGGCAGTCTCTTTTGATTTTCTGCCCTGTGCATTGACTTGTAAAACATATTTTGCTAGAATTGTTAAGTCTAAGAAGGGATTGAGAAAGAAAGGTGCTGACATGAATTATATTGTTTTTGATTTAGAATGGAATCAATGCCCTTACGGAAAAGAAAGGGAGAACAGGAGACTTCCTTTTGAAATTCTTGAAATAGGAGCAGTAAAATTAGATGAAAACAAAACAATTGTAGATTCTTTTCAGGAGATTATTAAACCTGCTGTTTATAAGAAGCTTCATTTCCGCACCAGAGAAATATTAGATCTGGATGGGGCGGCACTGAATCACGGACTTCCCTTCCCGAAAGCGGTAAAGAAATTTTTGGACTGGTGTGGGGAAGATGCAAAATTCTGTACCTGGGGAACTGCAGATTTAGTAGAACTTCAGAGGAATCTGAAATATTATAAACTGCTGTACCTGTTAAAGGGACCGATTTTCTTCTGCGATATCCAAAAACTGTTTGGACTTGTTTACGAGGGAGAAAAGACAGCAAGATCTCTGGAATATGCCATTGATTTTCTGGAAGAAGGTAAGGAAGGGCAGTTCCACAGAGCATTAAACGATGCATATTATACTGCTGAGATTTTCAGGAAACTTCCCAAAACCTTTGTGGAGGAGCATAGTTCTATTGACTGTTATCAGAACCCAAAGTCAAGAAGTGAAGAAATTCATATAGTTTATCCGGGGTATTATAAATATATTTCCAGAGAATTTCCTACAAAAGAAGAGGCAATGAAAGACAGAGAAGTGACAAAAACCAAATGTTTTCTCTGTGGCGAGACAGCCCGGAAAAAAGTACGGTGGTTTTCCGTAAATCCTAAATCACACATGTGTCTGGCCTTGTGTCCGAAACATGGTTATTTCAAGGGAAAAATCCGGCTGAAGAAAACCGATGAAGGCAGATATTATGTTATCAAGACCCTGAAACAGACAGATGAACAAGAGGCTGTATTGATACGGGAGAAAAAAGAACAGCTCAGAAGAAAAAGACGCATGAAACGTCATCAGGAAAAACAAGAAAAAAATTGCACCTTTTGAGAATTAAGGTTATAATAAGACATATTTGAATTTTGTGTATCAAGTTAAAATGAATTATATAAAAGGAGAGGCAAACAATGAAACAGGATATGATTGTTGTTCTGGATTTAGGAAGCACAGAAAATACCGTGCTTGCCAGAGAAATCCGTGATTTAGGAGTTTACAGCGAAATTCAGCCACATGACATTACCGTGGAAGAACTGAAGAAACTGGACAATGTAAAAGGTATTATCTTAAACGGCGGTGAAAACCGTGTGGTAGATGGAGAAGAAGTTCAGGTAAGACCAGAACTGTATGACCTTGGCTACCCAATGATGTCTGTAGATTATCCACAGTCTAAATGTGAAAAACAGCTTCAGACACTTCCAGACAAGGAAACCTTAAAGCATTTTGTATTTGACGAATGTAAAGCAGAAGCAAACTGGAATATGAAAAACTTTATTTCAGACCAGGTTGAATTAATCCGTAAACAGGTAGGAGACAGAAAAGTCCTTCTGGCTCTGTCCGGCGGTGTAGATTCTTCTGTTGTTGCTGCTATGCTGATCAAAGCAATCGGACAGCAGCTGGTTTGTGTTCATGTAAACCATGGTCTGATGCGTAAAAATGAGTCTGAAGGGGTTGTAAAAGTATTCCGTGACGAACTTCATGCAAATCTGGTTTATGTAGACGCTACAGAACGTTTCCTTGGAAAATTGGAAAATGTAGCTGATCCAGAAGAAAAGAGAAAAATTATCGGTGGCGAATTCATCCGTGTATTTGAAGAAGAAGCAAGAAAACTGGAAGGAATCGACTTCCTGGGACAGGGAACCATTTATCCAGATATCATTGAGAGTGGTACAAAAACAGCAAAATGCGTGAAATCTCACCACAATGTAGGAGGACTTCCTGAAGATTTACAGTTTGAACTGGTAGAACCACTGAAACAGTTGTTCAAAGACGAAGTTCGTGCATGTGGTCTGGAACTTGGTCTTCCATACGAAATGGTTTACCGTCAGCCATTCCCAGGTCCTGGACTTGGAGTAAGATGCCTTGGAGCGATTACCAGAGACAGACTGGAAGCACTTCGTGAATCTGATGCGATTCTTCGTGAGGAATTTGCAAAAGCAGGTCTGGATAAGAAAGTATGGCAGTATTTTACTGTAGTACCGGATTTCAAGGCTGTTGGTGTAAGAGATAACGCAAGAAGCATGGGATATATGGTGGTAATCCGTGCTGTCAATACCATTGATGCCATGACTGCAACGATTGAAAGAATCGATTATGATATCCTGGAAAGAATCTGTGCTCGAATCACAGCAGAAGTTCCAAGCGTCAGCAGAGTGTGCTATGAGATTACACCGAAGCCGGTGGCTACGATAGAGTTTGAATAATATATTAGAGCCAAGAAATGCCTATTTTACGGGCTTTCTTGGCTCTTTTTATGTCTGGTGACAATCAAATGACAATATTTTCACTGTGGATTGTTCTAAATAATATAAATTGTTTTGTGCATCAGAATGATACTGAAGCCAATCCCATATACTGATATATTTTCTAAATGCAGAATCAGAGGGATTTTAATTGTTTTATCGGTATTTAATAGTGTTGGTTCATCGTCTAATGCGTTTATTAAAAAGTTGTATAGATTTTTTTATCTATAAAATCAGGATTTAATAGGAGGATTTTTTGATGGAGTCTTACTTAAATTGTGGGAAGCATAGTAAGTAGTAATTTTACATTTCATATCAAAATAATTATTTTTTATTTGTGATGTTTGCGAACTATTAAGCATTTCTTGGCTCTTGTTTTTGGATTTGACAATAATTTTTAAAATGGATTGGTGAGAAGATTAGAGATGGGAGAGGGAAAGATGTAAGGTAGAATGTTTATGGTGAGCGTTCTATATCAAAATTAAAGCTTTCAATTGATTCTTTCACTATAAGTGAAATCACAGGTGTTAAAATTTGTGGTATGATTTAGCCAAGGAGGTGAGATACCATGAAACGATTTTATACATGTAAAAATGTAATGGATATGGTGGGAGTAGTTGAATCCGAAGCATACAAAATTATCAAAAATCTAAAACAGGAATTTAACAGTAAAGGCTACATAACAGTTAGCGGAAAAATATCTAGTAAATATTTTGAAGAGAGAGTTTATGGAGTGAATATAAATATAACAACATAGGGTATCGAATTATAAATATTTGTGGTAAAATAAAGGAGGTTATAATGTCTTTAGCAGATAAGATATTCACTTGTTTTAAAGGTGTAGAAAAGTTCACATTAAAAGAAGTATATGAAAAATATTCAGATAAGCCGAATGAAACAATTAGAGCAAGAATATATGATAATTTGGGCGTGAAGTTTAAACGCATTGCAAAAGGAATATATTCTACGATTGAATCAGAGGATGAAAAATGTATCGTTATAGAAGGTGATGGAAGAGATTTATCTATCATAGAAGATAACAGCATTGATTGCATTTTTACAGATCATCCTTGGTTGGATATTAAATCGAATAAAGGTGGGACAAGAGCATTTGCAGTTTATGACTGTTTTAGGTACACTTTAGAAGACTTCAAGGAAAAAGCAAGGGTTTTAAAAGATGGATGCTTTTTAGTTGAAGTATTACCGGCAGAGAATGAAAATAATTATGAATATCTGTATCAGATTAAGCAGTATGCAAAAGAAGCTGGATTCATTTATTATTCAAAGGTTGCATGGAAGAAGGGAACTTTTGTAAGTAATACTGGACGAAAAGCGAAAAATACGCAGGATATTATGATTTTTTCAAAAGGGAAAGCAAGGAATATGCGTATTGATGCAAAGAGAACAGAGCAGACAGGTGAGGCAACATATATGAGTGGATGTAAAGGGATGTTACCTACGATGTTTGATGTTCAGCCAGTTTCAAGAAAAGATAGAATCCATCAAAGTGAGTTGCCCATATCATTATGTGAACAGATTCTTGATTTCTTGACATATGAAGGAGAGGTTGTTTTAGATTCATTTGCAGGAAGCGGAGCTGTTGGAGAAGCGGCACTTAATCTGAAAAGAAACTGCATTCTGATTGAGATATTAAAGGAGAATATCCAGAAAATTAGAAAAAGATTTGAGAATAATATTCTGATGCAAACAGTAATGGAGTGGTAAGAAATGAATTTAAAAATGGATGATAAAATAGCAGAACAGTATAAAAGCAATTCTCAAAAGATACGAGTAATAACAGAACATTGGGTAAATAACAATTTGTTTTGTCCGTATTGTGGAAAGGTACACATTACACATTTTGAGAATAACAGACCTGTTGCTGATTTTTATTGTCCGGACTGTGCAGAAGAGTATGAATTAAAAAGCAAGAATGGAACGATTGAGAATAAAATAAACGATGGTGCATACGATACGATGATACAAAGAATCGTATCGATCAATAATCCAAATTTCTTTTTTTTGAACTACGATAGGCAAGGTTTGCAAGTGAAAGATTTTTTGATGGTGCCTAAATATTTTTTCTCCCCGGAAATTATTGAAAAACGAAAACCATTGTCAAACACAGCAAGGAGAGCTGGATGGGTAGGATGTAATATTATTTTAAAACGGATTCCTGAAGAAGGACGAATATTCATTGTAAAAAATGGAATAGAGATACCACAGGACGAAATAATATCAAAGGTAAGAAAAACTGAATTCATAAAGCAGTATAAATTAGATGCAAGAGGATGGGTTTTGGATGTCTTAAATTGTGTTAATAAGATTGAAGGACGAGATTTTACCTTGGAGCAGATGTATGAATTTGAAGAGGTTTTGGCAAAGAAATATCCTAATAATAATCATATTAAGGATAAAATACGTCAGCAGCTCCAAATATTAAGGGACAAAGGATTTATAGAGTTTAGAGGAAGGGGAAATTATCGAAAAATATAAGAGTTGTTAGATTAAAAAAGAGTAAGAAGTAAAGGATTAGGATGACAACATAAGGACGATAAAAGGATGTAAAAGAAGAAAAATAGTGCAGAAGTGAACTGTTTTGATAAAAGAGACATTTCAATCATATATGAAAACAACTTTGTAGTTAAGAATTCTTGGCGAATTAGTTCTTTTACGAGACACTCTAAAAATATGAAAAAATTAGGAGCTTTGAAAGAATATGCAAAGAAGCTTGGGAATTATTGGGCCAGGGAAGATTCAAATGTGAAAATATTGTTTCTCCTGTGGTAGAATTTGAAACTTGCGATCAGAGCTATTTACATTATGTTGTGGAAAATCCGGCAGAAAGTGTTAAAATGGGAGTGGAATTTAGATAAAGAGCAGATAAAAATAGTGTATTTAGGAAAATAAGAGACTATCGTTTTAGTGATTACCCAATTAAATCGATAGTCTCTTTCTTTTTGTAAAAATAAGAAATAAATATCCTGTCCTTTTTTCATACATGATGATAAAATAGAAAAATAATATATCATAAAGAGCTTACCAGCACACAGGAGGGATACATATGGATGTAGAGATTACGAGAGATGGTTTAAAACTACAGGGCAAAGTAGAAAGAGCAGCAGGAGACAAAACAGCAGCATTGATTATCTTTCATGGCTTTGGCGGGGATTTAGGATATGAAGAGGGGAATCTTTATGAGCTGATATCACAGAAAGCCAGAGCTTGCGGTGTGACGGCTGTACGTTTTGATTTTAGCGGATGCGGAAAAAGCCAGGGGCGTTTTGAAGATATGGATGTATTGCGTGAGATATTGGATGCAATAACCATTCTTCAATATGTGCGCAGTTTGCCGTATATAACAGATATTTATCTTTTGGGGCATTCTCAGGGTGGTGTGATTGCAGGAATGCTGGCAGGACTTTATCCGGATATTGTGAAGAAATTAATTCTTCTGGCACCGGCAGCAACATTGAAAACAGATGCTCAGAAGGGAGTCTGTATGGGGAGTTTTTATGATACAGAGCAAGTGCCGGAGGTTGTGCTGGTAAACGGACAGCATTCTGTCGGCGGACATTATTTCCGCATTGCAAAAAACCTTCCGATTTACGAGATAACTTCTAAATATACAGGGAGAACACTTCTTATTCATGGCATTTCAGATGCGATTGTAGACTATCATGCATCATTAGAATACCATCATTGTATGCCAGGCAGCAGGTTAAACCTTTATGAAGAATTAGATCATGGAATAGACGGAAAAGACAGAGATGAGGTTCTGGAGGAAATAGGAGAATTTCTAAGGGAATAACCGGGAGAAAAGCAGAAAAGCAACAACAAAAGCATTGTGAAAAGGATTCCCCTGTCTTTTTCCCCTATTGAATGGTATAATAAGAAAAATACACAAAGGAGAAAAAAGATGGGTGAGAAGAAAGAACTGCCTTCAAGAAATAAAGGAAAATTTAGCTGGGTAAAAGTCTATTTTGCCAGCAAGGCGGTCAGGATTATTATTTCTATTGTTTTGATTGCTGTGGTAGTTGCAGGGGTAACAGCCGGAGTGAAAAAATATGCAGAATCCGAGACCAAAACCACAAAAATAGGCTTTGAGGATATCGGAGAATTGGCTACTCAGGTGGCCTACAGTACCGAAGTAAATGTCACAGACGCATCAAGAAAATTATTCGGAATGATGATTCCTTTTACACAGAGCAAGTACATTTACAGCTATGATGTGATTGTAAAAGCAGGGTTTGATTTCAAACAGGTGGAGTGGTCAGAAAATAATGAAACCATTGTGGTTAAACTGCCACAGGCTGAGATATTGAGCTGTGAAGTTGATACAGAATCCTTTCAGGTGTACCACGAAGATGAAAGTATTTTCCGGCGGATTACCCTGGAAGAGAATAATGAAGCACTGAATAATATGAAGAAGCAGGCACAGGATGATGCGATAGAAAACGGGATTTTAGAAAATGCCCGTGCTAATGCCGAAACGATTTTGAAGGGATTTTTTGGAAATACATATAATCTGGAAAAGTATAAAATCAAGTTTGTAGACAAGTAAAAAATGTGGAATATAGGGATAAAAAAGAGAAAAAATGATGAAAGCATATGTACTTTTCTGGGAAAAGCGGGAAATATCAGTATCCATAAAACGATCTTCAAGGAAATCATTAGGACTGGAGGTGCGTACAACGGGCGAGGTTTTTGCCAGAGTTCCCAGCCGTCTGTCAGATACAAAAATAAAGGAATTTATAGAAAGTCATAAAGACTGGATTATCCAAAAAGTTTCCAAGATGTCTGAGAAAAAAGATGGGAGACAGGAAATCGGGATTCCATCCTGGGAAAACCTGAATCTACAGGAGCACAAAGCAATCAAAGACAAAATTTCAGAGCGTGTAGCATATTACAGCCAGAAGATGGGGGTAACATACGGAAGGATTACCATCCGCAATCAGAAGACACGGTGGGGAAGCTGTAGTTCGAAAGGAAATTTAAACTTTAATTACCGTCTTTTTTATCTTCCTGGAGAATTGCTGGACTATGTGGTGGTGCATGAACTGGCACATAGACGATATATGAATCATTCCCGGCAGTTCTGGCAGGAGGTTGGTACTTATTTTCCACAGTATGAGCAGTGCAGGCAAAGGTTTTCTGATTATAAATTTTGATTATAAATTTTTATCGGAAGAATGAAAAATATCATTGCTAAAACTGGACAAATATGGTATAATATACTCATATGAGCAGCAAACAGAAAAAGGAGAGTTTAATCATGAAGATTACGAATGACATTCTTTATGTTGGAGTGAATGATCACCAGGTAGACCTTTTCGAAGGCCAGTATGTAGTGCCAAATGGAATGGCATACAATTCTTATGTTATTAAAGATGAAAAAATTGCGGTTATGGACACAGTAGATGCGAAATTTACTCATGAGTGGCTGGATAATATTGAGAAAGTACTGGATGGAGCAAAACCGGATTATCTCATTGTACAGCATATGGAGCCGGATCATGCGGCAAATATCCATAACTTCATGAAAGTTTACCCGGATACTACTGTTGTAGCAAATGCTAAGACTTTCTGTATGATGGAAAACTTCTTCCGTTCCATGAATCTGGAAGGACAGAAACTGGTAGTAGAGAGCGGACAGTCCTTATCTCTTGGAAATCATACTTTAACTTTTGTGTTCGCACCTATGGTACATTGGCCAGAAGTTATGGTTACTTATGACAGTACAGATAAAGTTCTGTTTGCAGCAGATGGTTTTGGGAAATTTGGTGCATTAGATGTAGAAGAAGACTGGGATGACGAATCCCGCCGTTACTACATCGGTATTGTTGGAAAATATGGAAAACAGGTTCAGAATCTGTTAAAGGTTGCTGCAACACTGGACATTCAGATTATCTGTCCTCTTCATGGACCTGTTCTCACAGAGAATCTGGGACATTATCTTGAAAAATACAATACATGGTCTTCTTACGCAGTGGAAGATGAAGGTGTTGTGATTGCATATACATCTGTTTATGGTAATACAAAGAAAGCAGTAGAAGTGCTGGCATCCAAACTTCAGGAAAAAGGCTGTCCTAAAGTGGTTGTGTATGACCTGGCTCGTGACGATATGTCAAAAGCAGTGGCAGACGCATTCCGTTACGGAAAACTGGTACTGGCTACTACTACTTATAATGCAGAGATTTTCCCATTCATGCATACTTTCATTGACCATTTGACAGAGCGTAATTACCAGAACCGTACCATCGGTCTTATTGAAAATGGCTCCTGGTCACCAACAGCAGCGAAAGTCATGAAGGGTATGTTCGAAAAGAGCAAAAAGATTACATGGCTGGAAAACAATGTAAGAATCATGTCTTCTCTCAGTGATGAAAACATGGAACAGTTAGACAAGATGGCTGAAGAACTGAGCAAAGAATATATTGCACAGTCTCCTGAAAGAGCAAACAAAAACGATTTAACAGCACTGTTCAAGATTGGTTACGGGCTGTATGTAGTTACATCCAACGATGGAACAAAGGACAATGGCCTGATTGTAAACACAGTAACACAGCTTACAGATAACCCGAACCGTATTGCAGTAAATATCAATAAAGCAAATTATTCTCACCATGTGATTAAGAAAACAGGTGTGATGAACGTGAACTGCCTTTCCGTGGAAGCTCCATTTGAAGTGTTCCAGAACTTTGGTTTCCAGAGTGGCCGTACTGTGGACAAGTTTGCAAACTGGCCAGCTTACCGTTCTGACAATGGACTGATGTTCCTTCCAAAATATATCAATGCATTTATGTCTCTGAAAGTAGAGCAGTATGTAGATTTGGATACACACGGAATGTTTATCTGTACAGTGACAGAGGCTCGTGTTATGAGTGATAAAGAAACTATGACTTATACTTACTACCAAAACAATGTAAAACCAAAACCACAGACAGAAGGCAAAAAAGGATTTGTATGTAAGGTTTGCGGATACATCTATGAGGGAGATGTACTTCCAGATGATTACATCTGCCCACTTTGCAAACATGGTGTTGCGGATTTTGAACCAATCGAATAAAGAATAGTCAGAAACTGCCACACAGAGTATCATCCGATGATAGGATAGAACGTTTGTGTGGCAGTTTTTTAAGTTTAAGGAGAAAGAGATGAAACTTAAAGGATTAAAAATAAACTTTCTGGGTGATAGCATTACAGAGGGACATGGCGTAGAAAATTTAGAAGATGTGTATTGGAATGTGTTAAAAAGAGAATGTGGTTTGGAAGAAGCCAGAGGATATGGCATTGGAGGAACCCGGATTGCAAGACAGGTGCTTCCGTCTGAAAACCCGGCACATGATCTGGATTTTCTGTCCAGGGTAAAAGACATGGATCCAGATGCAGATGTAGTTGTATTTTTTGGAGGAACCAACGATTTCGGACATGGAGATGCACCATTGGGGCAGATGAGTGACCGTTCTCCTTATAGTTTTTATGGAGCATGTCATTGTCTTATGAGAAGCTTGATTCAGAAATATCCAGATGCAGTTTTGGTAGGAATGACACCGCTTCACAGAGAAATCGAAGAGCACGGAGAACGCAGACTGTTGGATTTTGTGAAAGTAGAACGTGAAGTTGCAGAATATTACAGCATTCCTTTGGTAGATTTGTATGCAGGAAGCGGGATTCAGCCCCAGGTACAGATTTTGAAAGAAAAGTATTGTCCCGATGGACTGCACCCAAATGTTGCAGGACATAAGCTTATTTATCAAAGATTAAGAGGAGTTCTGGAACAGCTTTAAAAAAGAGGAGAATCTTCATGCACACATGGAAATGTGCGAGGATTCTCCTCTTAGATATTTATAGAATAGATATGATCTTATACAGTGATTTTTCTCGCTTCATGCTCTGCGGCAACTTCTGCCGGTGTTTTCTCACGAAGCCTTGCTGCACCTTGATATTCTTTTGTAGGAATGAGATTTCCTTTTGCAAGGTTTTCTTTTGCCTGTGCAATACCTTCTGTGTACTGAGGGAGCCAGTGTTCCTGGGCTACCAGCATTTCATCGATCATTTGCCAGATTTCAGGAGGGTTACATACAGCTCCGGTGAGAGGATCCATCATAGCAGCCTGTTTCAGGAGTTGTACATTTCCACTTACAGCAGCTTCTACAGCCAGTTTCTGTACCCAGATAGACTGGGAACACACTGCCGCACAACCAAGAGGAAGATCACCGACCTTTGGTACGCTGATGCCATTTCCATCCACATAGCAAGGCACTTCTACCACAGATTCATCCGGGAGATTGGTGATACACCCTTCATTCATGACATTGAAGTGTCCCCGGTAGGTTCTGCCTGTCTCCAGAGATTCGATAATGTAAGAACAGTGTTCTTTTCCTCTTTGGGAACCATCTAGTTTTTTCGGTGGCTCCTGGAGAATCTTTGGATAATCGGTTTCAAACCAGTTACGTTCTTCTCTTGTGACTCTCAGATATCCGCCTGTTTCCCCGTTGATCCAGTTATCAAGATTAATCCAGTCTATCACTTCGTCAGGTCTTTTTCTGTACCAGGAAACATATTCGGATAAGTGGCCATTTGATTCCGTAGAGTAATATCCAAAGCGTTTTAAAATATCAATGCGGACTTTTTCCTCTTCACGGAATTTTTCATGAGCTTCAAATCCTGGAAGAATCTTTGGAAGCATATCCTCACCGTTATGTTTTACAGAAATATACCAGGTCTGATGGTTGATTCCTGCACAGATGATATCCAGTTCCTCTCTTGGAATGCCAAGAACTTCAGCAATCTGCATTTCTCCATGAATCTCTCCGTGGCACAGGCCGATAGTTCTGACTTTTCCATATTTGTTGCATGCCCAGGTTGCCATGGCATTTGGGTTGGAATAATTCAGCATGATAGCCCCTGGTTCTGCCACTTCACGAATATCCTTGCAGAAGTCCAGCATTGCTGCGATGACTCTTTGTCCATACATGATTCCACCAGTACAGAGAGTATCTCCCACACATTGATCTACACCATATTTTAATGGGATTTCAATATCTGTTTCAAATGCTTCCAGGCCTCCGATGCGGACACAGTTGACAATATAACGTGCATTTCTGAAAGCTTCTCTTCTGTCAGTAGTTGCCTGGATGGTAATAGGAATGTTATTGGCATCTAAATCCCTCTGGCATAAGGCTCTTGTTTTTTCAAGATTATCAGGATTGATGTCTGTAAAAGCAATTTCAATATTATGGAATTCTGGTACGGACATGATGTCTGTGAAAAGAGTACGTGCAAAAACCAGACTTCCGGCACCTATAAATGCTACTTTAAAACTCATTATAAAACCTCCTTGTCTAAAACATTTTCTTAGATGAGTTTTAGTATAGCGGATTAGTATTCTGGATGTGCAAGGTTTTATCAGAAAAAGAAAAAAATGCAATATATTGCCGCATTTAATTTTTTATGCTACATTGAAAAAAGAAAAGATATTTGCGGTAAAGGGGGAATTTTGTGAGCAGCATTTTTAATACAGAAGATTTTTATGTGGTGATTTCTGCGTTTTATGCAATTTCTATACCAGAGTTTCATATGCACACCCATACCCACGAAAGCTGTGAGATTATGTATGTTACAGGCGGTTCTTGTGAAGTGCAGTGCCAGGGGGAGGAGCTTCAATTGGGGCAGAACCAGTTTGTTTTTATAGATGCACAGGTGCCTCATAAGCTCGTCATTCCAGAGGGACATCCCTGTTCTGTTTTAAATATAGAATTTCAAAGAAGCCGTGAGGAAGGAATGATAGATTTATCTCCTCTTCAGAAAAATAGCCCGGATTTCCAGAAGTTTTGTAAACAAAACAATCCTTTTCTGGTGTCAGTCGATTTGCGGGGTCTTGGTTATGCTTTAAAAGATTTGATTACGCATTTGCAAAAAGAAAACAGGCAGGAGGATTATCTCACAAATATTTTATTCCAACGAATGGTGCTGGAGCTTGCCTACTGTGTAAATCAAAATAAGCAGTCCGCAGGAATGTACTATTTAAGGAAAGCCTGTAGTTATATAGAAGAGAATCTGTGTGAATCAATGAAAGTTCCGGAAATTGCTGCTTATACAGGGATTAATAAATCTTATTTACAGCTTTTATTTTCCAGATTTTTGCATTGTACGATTGTTGATTATGTAAACCAGAAACGCATGGAAAGAGCAGTATTTTATCTGACTAACAGCACATCAAGTGTTACGGACATAGCCTTTGCCATAGGATATAACAGTAGACAGCATTTTGCCCATACCTTTGAAAAATACTTTGGCATGAGTCCTTTGAAGTATCGGAAACTTCATTCCAGGACATTGGTGCCGGATACTGGGGAGGTTCAGTATGTGCTGGAGAAGGAGAGTAAGGTGAAGGAAATATATTTAGGAAGGGAACGTTAAACAATCATTAAGGGAGCATATCATTTCAGACAGCTCCCTTATCTCTTTATCGCTTAATATCGTAATTCATATTCATGAGATTCCTGATAGTGGAAGCATCATCCGTGATATTTCCGTCTCCACGGATGGTATGTTTGATCGCGCTGCTTGCTACAGCGAAATTCACCATATCCATTGGTTTGTAATCATGCATCATGGCATAAATTAATCCACCTGCAAAGGCGTCACCGCCACCTACACGGTCTAAGATGTTAAAGGTAAATAACTTGCTTTCAAAGGTATGATCTTCATACCACATAAATGCTTTCAGGCTGTTTTCACTTCCGCTGTGGGCATAACGCACATGGCGGGCAATGCATTTTAAGTTCGGATAACGCTCAATAAAAGCCTGGAAAATTTCATCCTGCTGTTCATAGCTTGGCTGTAGCGGAACTCCGTCTTTTACATCTCCTTTACTGTGGTTATCTTCATCTTTCCACAGATGATAAGGCTCGATGCCAAGAAGAACATCCACATAGGGAAGACATTCTGTACAGAAATCACGGGCTTCTTCCCAGGTCCACAGTTTGCTGCGGAAGTTTCCGTCAAAGCTTACGGTAAGTCCTTTTTCCTTTGCGGTTTTCAGGCACTCCATAATGAAATCACGGCAGTTCTGATTCAGAGCAGGAGTGATACCGCTTAAATGAAGCCAGGTAAATCCATCTAAAAGAGCTGCAATATCAACAGTGCTGAAATCAAATTCTGTAAAAGCACTATGTTTCCGGTCATAAGTTACTTCGCTGGCACGGATTCCGTATCCGGCTTCCAGATAATAAGTTCCGAGACGGTGGCTTGGTGTCTGCTCTGGTGTAGTCAGAATCACAGGGGTACAGTGAACGTCATTGCTCCGAAGCATGCGGACCGCACTTTTGCCAAGACTGTTATTAGGAACAACGGTGAAAAATGTACTGTCAACACCCAGATTCGCCAGGGCAAGAGCAATATTCGCTTCGCTTCCGCCATAACTTGCCTCAAAATTTGTAGCAACACGGATTTTATCGTAGTTTGGAGGAGTCAGGCGGAGCATGACCTCACCAATGGTTATAAATTTGTGGCTGCTGGTATTGTTCAGCAGAGGATTTGAATGCTGCATAGGAACCTCCTTGTATGCAAGACTATATTGGTTTTAGTTTCGTTATTCTTATTTTAGATGATTCAATACTGCATTGCAATGCAAATATCCAATAATTAATGTATTATTATAGGCATATTCTCAGAAAAATTCGATTTTTTATATTCTTTTGGGGTACATTTGTTTCGTTCTTTAAAAATCCGGTTGAAGGTTTGCTGGTTGTGATACCCACATTCTATGGCAATGGTAGTAATATTCATATCTGAATTATGCAGTAAATGTTTAGCGTAGTTCATACGCAGTGCATTGAGATACGCTGTAAAGTGAATCCCAAGAACATTAGAAAAAATTCTGGACAAATGATATTTTCCAATGCCAAAGTGATTAGCAACGCTGGTAAGTGTCAGTTCTTCCTGAAAATGACTGGCAATATAAGCGATAATCTCACAGACAAGATCCTGAGGGGGCTGGTTTTGATAGTCTGTAAGCTGTAGATTCGGAGAAAGCCGGCATAACATCAGAGATAATAAGGAAGAAATCAAAGAACGCTGATCATCCTCTTGTTTGATTTCAAACAGTCTTTTTTCTGCAAAAAGAACATCATCATGCAAATCTTCCTTCCGGATAACAGGAGTTAAAGGATATTTACTGAGAAGAAGTTTCTTATGAAGCGGCAGCAAGTCTAAATAACCATTGATAATGTTAAGCTGAGTATTTCCCGTGGTGGATAAGGTGTGATAATCATGTGTCACATTGGGGAAAATCACAGCAACATCTCCCTCTTGGACCAAATAGGTTTCCTTTCCAATCTGCATTTCCAGAAATCCTTTTTCAGCACGGACATATTCGATATACTGGTGTACATGGAGAGGATATTGTAAGGGATTATATTCTTTGACAGCAAAAAAGTATTCTTCTTTTTTCTCGTAAAACATAATTTTGTCTCCTGCAATAAATGTGTGGTATTTCAAATGAAATATGAAACATTATAACGCAAGGTTTGATAAAATAGCAAATATAATAAGTGCATAAGGAGTGTTGATTATGAACAAAAATGCATTTGCACCGACACCGCCTATGGGGTGGAATAGCTGGGATTGTTATGGTGCTTCTGTGACAGAAAAAGAGTTAAGGCAAAATATAGATTACATGGCAGAACACCTGAAAGACCATGGATGGGAATATATTGTCTGTGATATTCAGTGGTATGAACCAACGGCAGATTCCAGTCATTATCACAAGTTTGCTGATTTGTGTATGGACGAATATGGAAGACTGATACCTGCACCAAACCGTTTCCCTTCTGCGGCAAATGGAAAAGGTTTTAAGGAAATTGCTGACTATACACACAGCAAAGGATTGAAATTTGGCATTCATATCATGCGTGGTATCCCACGCCAGGCAGTGGCTCAGAATGTGAAGATCAAAGATAGTAAATATACAGCCAGAGAGGCTGCACATCCTGCTTCTATTTGCTGTTGGAATACAGATATGTATGGCTTGGATACAACGAAACCTGGGGCACAGGATTATTACGATTCGATTTTAGAGCTGTATGCTTCCTGGGGTGTAGATTTCATTAAAGTAGATGATATCTGTGTGAAATATGGACGGCCCGGAGATGAGAGTACATTGGAATATGGCGGTGACGAAATCGAGATGTTGAGAAATGCCATTGACAAGTGCGGACGTCCCATTGTTCTTAGCCTGTCACCGGGACCTGCTATGGTGGAGCAGGCAGAGCATCTCTGCAAACATGCAAATATGTGGCGTATCACCAATGACTTGTGGGATAGTTGGGAAAACATTATGGAGATGTTTAGACGCTGCAACAATTGGAGTCCTTATGTGTCGCAGGGATGTTATCCTGACTGTGATATGCTTCCGGTTGGGCATATTTCTATCCGAGGCTGTGAGCATGGATTGACAGACCGCAAGACCAGACTTTCAAAGGAAGAGCAGAGAACCATGTTTACTCTGTGGTGTATTTTCCGTTCTCCTATGATGCTTGGCTGTGAGCTGACAGATATGGATGAGTGGACAAAATCCTTAGTGACCAATGATGAGGTTCTAGGACTTTTGAAGAAGAGCAGGAATGCTCATCAGGTACTTCGCACAGGTGATTTTATTCTGTGGAAAGCAGAGGATGAAGAGGGAAACACCTATGCCGCATTTTTCAATATTACGAACTGGGAAGAGACTTTTAGTGTAAGTTTGAAGCAACTCGGGTTGGAAGGAAAATGCCAGGTTCATGATATGTGGAGTGGAGAAGATTTAGGAGAGGCAGAGGAGGCTATAGAAGTCACCTTGAAATCTCATGATGCGATGCTATACCAGTTAAGATAGAAAAAGATTTTTGAATAAAAAGGCACTGCCCTGTCATTCATTGAAATGCAGCAGCAGTGCTTTTGGCTGTTCAATATAAAATTTTATCTCCTGTCCGGCACGATTTCCAGCCAGTATCCATCCGGGTCAGAAATGAAGTAAATTCCCATTTCTTTATTTTCGAAACAGATACAGCCCATTTCTTCATGCAGTTTGTGTGCTGCTTCAAAGTTATCTGTGCGGAATGCCAGGTGAAATTCGCAGTCACCCAGGTTGTATGGTCTGTCAAAATCTCTTAACCAGGTTAATTCTAACTCAAAATCAGTAGTTCTATTACCAAGATATACAATGATAAAAGAACCGTCTGGAGCTTCAATTCTTCGTTTTTCAGTAATTCCAAGGGCATTCTTATAGAATTCCATAGAACGTTCCAGGTCTTTAACATTGTAATTTTCGTGAGTCATCTGAAATCTCATAGGGATATCCTCCTAAAGTTCTGACTGCTTTATTCTGTACACAGAAAGGTTTGGCCTTCTTGTTCTAGTTGCTGAATGTGTTCCTTATATAGCTGTCCCCCTACAGAGGTTGTGAACTTCTGGATAATGGAATAGTCCTTCCAGAAATGCATGGGAAAAACGTATTGGATGTTGCCTGTCTGTTCCAGAATGTATTGGAAGCCCTTACTGTACCATTCGCCCTGGCGTGGGTCCAGGGGAAGAAAGGCTGCAAAAATATCAAGACCCTTTAAAGGTTCCGTATATTTTTTGAAATTGGCAGTCATGTTGTTGTTATATTGTTTGGATTCTCCCGGCCATACCCACCAGTTTAAATCTCCGGCATGATAAATCCATTTTTCCTGGTAACGTATCAAAAAGGCTACACCGCAGTCCGTAGAAGGAAGTGTATGAATTTCCAGTTTGTCTGAGGTTCCTTCTACAGGAAGAACTAGGTGTTCCCTGGATTTGATGAAGTGTACGGCATCTTTATTTTCGGGAGTTACATACTTTTTTGCCTGTCCCATGATATCACGGGATAGAATATAGCATATTTTGGAAAAACCCACAATAGAAAAAATTTCTGAATTATAGTGGTCTCCATGACTGTGGGAAGCAAAAATGTACAATGGTTTTTCCTTAGGGAGTGCAGGAATTGTTCCTTCGTAGTAATCAAAAAGCCAGCAGCAATTATCCCACTCCAGAAGAAAACCGCTGTGCCCGATGTAGGTAACTTTCATCAAAATTCTCCTTTTTTCCGTTTTTTATTCTTCTTTCTTCTTTTATGAGAACGGCGGATCCTTACAGACAGAGTAACAATATAAAAAATCATAGCGGCTGCTATAAAAAGCAATGCCGGGTATTTCCAGTTCGGAAGTTCATGGAAGGTCTCTGTCATATCATGGACAAGACCTTTCGGTGAAGAAGAACCTGTTTCCTTGGAAGAATCAGGAGTAATGTCAGCCTCTTTTTCTTCTGATTCCTTCTGGAAGGTCATGTTTCCCTGTTTGACAGCTTCTTTGCGAATGCCAAGTTCTTTGGCCGCGGCAAGAATTTCATCAGTTGCAGGTAAGGAGGAATTGCCAAGAACCGTTTCCCCATAGCGATAGGTAACGAGCAAAGTATTGTCTTCCTCTAAAGTAGTCTGAAAAGAAAGAGTCTCTTTTTGTTCTTTCGGAACGATTAGAGAGGAATCCTGGAATACCGGAGCTAAAATTCCCTGCTCTAAAAGTTTTGCCCCAAGGGTATCATCTTTTGTGGCAGAGAAGGTTTCAGCCTGTGGTGCTGTTTTCTGGAAATTTTGAAATCCGTAGTCAAACAGTGCCTTGGTATCGTTGTAATGTTCGTTGATATCAGCAAGAACCACACATACAAGACGCATACCATCTCTCTCAGCATAAGTTACCAGGGTGTTGCCGGCTTTTTCCGTATAACCGGTTTTTCCGCCCAGGCAGCCTTCATAATATTCCGGCTTGTCGGGAAGTACCATTTTATGATGATTGTTCAGCCAGCGTGTTTCGTTGGTAATGTTGGTGGCTGGTACAATATAATATGGCGTTTTAATGATTTCCCGGAAGGTTTCATTCTGGAAGGCAGTACAGGAAATTATGGCTAAATCTCTGGCTGTGGTATAGTGGTCTTCGTGGTACAAGCCATTGGCATTGACGAAATGGGTGTTTTCACAGCCCAGGTCTTTGGCACGCTGGTTCATGGAATCGACAAAAGCCTGTACCGTGCCGCCGATATATTCGGCAACACCAGAAGAGACTTCATTTGCAGATGCCAAAAGAATAGCGTAGGCAGAATCCTTCATAGTAAGAGTTTCCCCAGGTTTGATGCCAATATGCGTACTGTCGGCTTCAATATTGTTTACCTCATCAGTGAAGGTAATCTGCGTATCAAAAGGAACCTGTTCAATGGCCAGCATAGCGGTCATAATTTTTGTGGTGCTGGCAGGAGCCCGTTTTTTATCAATGCCTTTGGCATAGAGAATCGAACCAGAATCAATATCCATCAAAATAGCAGTTTCAGCGACCACCTTTGGACCTTGCGGCCAGCCTGGAATACTATTAGAATCGATTTCCCACTCATAGCTTTCTGGTTTCTCTGGTTCTTCTGGAGTGGAGTTTTCTGTATCATCTGCCTGGGCTGCCATCACCGGAGTTACACAGGAGGTAACCGTAAGAGCAGTACACAGAAGCAGTGTTTTCCATAAATTTTTTATCTTCTTTTTCATAAAAATCTCCGTTTCCCTTCTTGTAAACTAAGGTATATTATAAGGGATTTACGGGATTATAGCAATGAAATTATATAAACCCACTTGACACCCCCAAATACTCCCAGTATAATGAATTCATATCTGCAAAAACATAGATGGAGACAGTATTTTGCTGGCAAACGTTTCAGCGAGCCGGGGAAGGTGGAAGCCCGGTACCAGTAGCGGTAAAAGAACATCACTCCGGAGTTGCTATCTGAACTGAGTAAGACACGCCGGCTTTTCCTCCGTTAAAAGGAACGCATATAAAAGCACACAAGCTTCGTATGTTGTAAGAGGTGGTATAACGAAAGCATATGTATGGCTCTCGTCCTGTTACAGGACGGGAGTTTTTTTGCTTTATAGGAAAGTTCGATTTTTATCGAACTTTTGAATGAAAAAGCCT
>Peterbilt_p2__coassemble_255_pt1 | contig 46737 bp, 46 predicted proteins | sample Peterbilt_p2__metabat2_high_PE_039 | metagenome-assembled genome bin Peterbilt_p2 | reverse complement strand
TGGCTGCAAAGCAGCCGCCTAAAAATGTCAAGGTACTCGCTATTTTGCGTTTACCTTTATCTATATTTGCGGATAACTACTAATTATTAAATACATTATATCAAATATTATCATATTGTTCCATACTTTTGTTTTATTGCCATGAAATATTTTCTTTTTTATATAACTAAACTCTTCATTTTTTGTATATCAAAAAGACCGCCTTTATCAAAGCCGATCCGTTTTATCCAAATAAAATAATAAGTAAATTTATGCTGCTCTAATTATATTCATTCGATTTCTAGGATGCATCTCTCTTAAAATCTCAGCTTGCTTTTTAGCTGCAATATGTATATATATCTGAGTAGTTTTTATCGAACTATGTCCAAGGATCCGTTGCACACAACTTACATCAACACCCTCTTCTATTAAATATGTAGCAAAAGAATGTCGGAACATATGTGGTGTAATGTTTCTATCAATACCCGCCAGCTTTGTGTACTTTTTTAACATAAGCCTTATAGAATCCTCAGTGTATCTATTTCCCCAACTGTTCACAAAGAAAAAACCACACTTTTTGATTGCTTCTGAATTATGTTTATAATATTGTTTTAGGAGATCCAAAATTTCACCTGACGCAACCTGAATATATCTTTCTTTACTTCCTTTTCCCATGATTTTTATTAAACCCGTATTCAAATTTATACAATCTAATCTTATATTTGATATTTCATATACTCTCGCCCCTGTAGCAAATAATGTTTCTATTACAGCTATATCTCGTAACCAGTACTTATAAGTATTATCCTTACTTATCTTCTTACATGAATGCATATAATTCAACAAAGTTTCAATTTCTTCACGCGGGATTATTTTAGGTAAAATTGCTGCTTCCTTGAATTTTACTTTGATTTTTCTAAACGGACTATCATCGATAATTTCGCACTCTTCCAAATAATTATAATATGCTTTGATTGATGCAATTTTACGTTTTATGGTTTTCTGCTTATATTTTTTATGCAATTCCACTATATAGTCTTCTATTTTGCTTTTTTCTGGGACATCTTCCTGTGTAAACTCAAAAAACTGTCTTAAATCAGTTCTGTATGCCTTCAGCGTATTCCAATCCAATTCTTTCCTATACTCACAATATTCAAGATACTTTTTTACTTGCTCTTTATAATCCATTCTACTGTCCTCCATGCCTTTTTCGGTAGTGTAGCATATTTCTTCATGGGATACATTCGATATCACCTAAGTTTCTCATTGAAACTAAGGGATTTTCTCTTCATTGTCAATGCAAACGAAGAAACACATGAGTAGAACTTATTCTGCTTCCCGCTCTCATGCTTTACTTTTTATTGAAATGGCACAACGTATCTTTATGACACCTAAAAGCAGCTCCCCATTTTGCAAGCAAAACACTTATGGTATGTAAGATACTGTGATATCTCCTATTATTTATCTCATACTTTTGTAACTATTATCATATAAAAGATGGGCAGAAAGCTGATTTTACTCACGCTTTCTGCCCACACTCATCATAAAAAAACTATATTAATTGTTCAAAATATTTCGTTTTTTCTTCTTCGGGGATCTTTAGACTTTCCATTGCCTGTTCTACTGACCACCCCATTGTTTCCATAAGATTTCTAATTGAAAACAGTATTCCTTGTTGGATTCCTTTTTCTTCAACACCTTTACTCAGATTACACATAATAGGCACCTCTTTCTAATGTCTTTACGTTTCAGACAAACCATGCAATAAGGTGAACAACAACAGTGCTGCTCACCTCTATTTTCAAAATTTATATATTTTGTACTCTTACATTTTTTTTAATTCATCTAAATACTTGCTTTTTTCTTCTTCAGGAATTTTCAGACCTTCCATTGCCTGTTCTACCGACCATCCCATTGTTTCCATAAGGTTTCTAATTGAAAGAAGAATTCCTTTCTCAATTCCTTTTTCTTCAACGCCTTTACTCAAATTACACATAATAGACACCTCTCTTTCTAATGTCTTTGTCATTTCAATTGAAAAATCATTCTGTAATATCTCTTTCTTTTCATTTACTTCACGATCCGAAGAAAGTAAAACTTCTAATAATTTTAAAATACCTGGAACATTTTCATCATCAGAATCCCCTAAACATATCATAATTGCTGTTAATAGATCATAATTCTCTTTTCTTTCGGAACAACTGCCAATTAACTGTTCTTCTGTAATAGAATATCTGTTTATACTATTTTTTCTATATTTAGGTGGGTTCATACAAATCCAAATACTGTAAACTTTCTTTATTTTCTCATAATGTGCGTCTGAGAATTCAACACCATACTGCGAAGATATCAATCTACTGCAATAATAAATTCCCCTTTTTATAATTGGATAGCCTGGATAAAAATCATTCTGTGCTTCAATATTTATGATCAGTCGGATTTTTTCTTTTGACGCCGGAGCTTTCGCACAGAATCGAATATCATAGGTAACTATCCCTTCATAAATAGAAGCATCTTCTGTTGCACCATTTTCTATTTGCTCTTCTGACAACCGCTCATCAATGTTTACAGACACATCTGCAATGTCCGGTTCTCCTTCTATATAGTTCTCTATAATTTCTTGAATCTCACAATCCCGGTATTCCTGCAAACAACTTTTCATGATCCATGCCAGAATTACCTTATTTGCGAGAAGACGTTTACACGCCGCATCATAGGAGGCTTTATCGCCTGCGGAGCTAATACTTTTTGCCAGTATATTTTCAACTTTCAATCTATTTTCACCTCCATAATCCCTTTTTTCTTATTTTATCACATGGAAAAAAAAGATACCACTCCTTTTTCTTATTGGATTATCCCTCTTCTCCTCTTCTTATGCCGCCTTATTCTTATCAGAAAGCTCTGCAAAAACTTTTTTTAACCTATATGCCAACAAGGTATTCCTTTTTTTTGCCCTTCCAGCTCTGATTGCCTGGGATAATGCCTGTTTACTCCCCACAAGGATAACTTTCTTTTTCGCCCTTGTAATCGCAGTGTAATATAAATTCCTCTTTAAAGTGTGCCTCCGGAAACTCGATAAAACCGGAATGATGACTACCGGATATTCTGAGCCTTGCCCCTTATGGGCAGTAATCGCATATGCGTGAACAATGTTCCATGATTCTCCTTCCAGATATCGCATAACCCTTTCTTCTCCAAAATCTACTTCCATGTACTTCTTTCCATTTATCCTTCCTATTTTCTTTACAATCCCGATATCCCCGTTGGAAATTTCGTCTTCATTTTTTGTCTGCATCACTTTATCCTGCATACGGAAAATTCTGTTTCCGCTTTTGATTTCCTGCTGTCCTGATTGGTAAGAATTAATCCTGTCTTTGATTTTTATATTCAAAGCATTAGCACTTACCTTTGTATCCTCTCTTAAAGGTGTCAATACCTGAACTGCATTTACATTTTTCTTCTGATTCTTCCACTCCACATCAAAAATTTTCACAATCTTTTTTGCTGCATCTTCATCATCATGTGCCGCCACAAAAGAAAAACTGTCATCATATTCCAGATTTAGCTTCCCACAGTTGATTTTTATCGCATTTTCCAGAATGGTGGGATTTTCCTGCCGGAAACATTGTTCTAAGACTGTAACCGGAATCACACCGGAATCAATAAGTTCTTTAAATACGTTTCCTGGACCCACTGATTCCAGCTGATCTTTATCACCTACCAAAACAATCCTGCTTCCTGCTTTTATTTTCATCATCAGGCTCGTAAACAGATGCATATCCACCATACTGCATTCATCAATAATAATTAAATCATCCGAAAGCATTTCTCCACTATTCCAAGCATCTTCCCCTTCTGCTCCTGTAAGCCCGATACTCTTATGTATCGTTAATGCTGGATATCTGGTTGCCTCATACATTCTTTGTCTTGCTCTCCCAGTAGGTGCTGCCAGAAGGATCATGCTATCCATATTTATTTTTTCTTGTATCATGACAATAAAACGCAGCAGTGTTGTTTTTCCACTTCCAGGTCCTCCTGTTATAATAGAAACCGGATTTTGAAAGACCATTTCTATCCCTTCTCTTTGTCTTTCAGCCAGTTTGATTCTCTCTTTTGTCTCCAAACTGGAAATCCATTTTTCTACCTCATACTGCTTTAATGGATATCTGCTAAATTCCGCAAGTTGAAGCACTGCCTTTTGTTCCGCCTCATAATTTTTCTTAGAGTAAATTTTTGTATAACTGCAGACCAGTTCTTTATCATCTTTGATAAGGGAATTTCCTGCATCACGAATTTTACGTTCTGTGACACTGCCTTTTTTATCCCCCAGAAACAACAGGGGTTTTGTTTTTCTTAAAATTTCAGGCACCTCTAAATAGAGATGCCCTTCCCCTTCTGCTTCTTTTAAAACATATAATATGGCTGCCTTTATCCGTAAAGGATTATCTGCCTGAAAATGTTTCACTTTCCTTGCTATTGGATCGACCGTTTTAAATCCAAAACCTTCCATTTCACACAGACGGAATGGATCTTTTTTAATAATGCTGACTGCTTTGTGGCCAAAATGTTCCTGTATTTTTTCTATCTTCTTTGGTGTTACACCCGCAGAAGATAAAAAAAGCGAAAGTTGACGAATATTTTCACTTTGATAATATCCATCTAAAATATTTTCTAGTTTTTTTTGTGTAATGCCGGGAATTTCAAGCAATCGTTCCGGACATTCTTCAAAAACATAGAAGGTATTTTTCCCAAACCGTTCTACAATCCTTTCTGCGATAACAGGTCCAATTCCCTTGATCAATCCGGAAGAAAGGTACGCTTTCACTCCTTCTCCTGTTGTTGGCATCTGAATCTGGAAAGAAGATACATGATACTGTTTCCCATACTTTTCCGATTTTTTCCACTGTCCTTTTAAAGATATATCCAACCCTTCATTTTGGGGCAGTTCACAGCCAACGGCTATAAACTGCTGTTTTCCAATTCTATTCTTCCCTTCAGGAATTTCATTTTCTGTTTCATATACCGCCACAGTATATCCATTTTCCTGATTATAATAAATGGAAGAAGAATATCTGCATTCTAACAAAACATTACCTCCTTGTAATCCACATATAGCGTCCAGAGAGTTTTACATAATAAGTCCCTTCTTTTTCCAATTCTTTCTTGATTGTCAGAATCTTTTGAGCCGGAAAATCACGAATTGCTGCAACCCTGCAAAAGCCTTTTTCTGTTCGAATACTGCACAGCCCATCTTTTCCAATGGAAAAAGAGTTAATGCCTTCTGCCGCCAGTTTCATGGAAATACGATGAATTTTTTCTCTTCCCCCCATGATATACCAATCCCTTGCTGCTTTATCTACTTCATTTCGTTCTTTAGAAACACATGTTTCCCTTTCTTTTTGCATTTTCTTTCCCGCCGTTTGTTCCTGTCTGGAAGTTTGAACAATCGGCTTCTCTCTTTTCATTGTCTTTTCTTCATCTCTTTTTGCTTGTTGCTTCCCACTTTGGGAATCCTCTGTAGACTTCTCTCTTTTTACTTCTTCTGGTTTCTTTTTCAATCGGCAAATTGCTAAATATACCAATAGAATCGGCACTGTCAAGGATAATGTATTTACCAGAATTGCGAGGAAAAACGGCCATAAAAACGGAGCTAACAGAAATCCTGCAATACCCGATACAATACAAAAATTTTGATACTTTTTGAGAAAGTATTTCCATTTATTACTCATAACAGTACAAGTTCCTTTCTGCTAAAACACTTCTATGTTCAATCAAATCCATAATTGTTATACTCTGATTCCTGTACACGTTCAAATTCCTCATCTACCAGATTACGCTTTCTGCCATCACTACGTTTTCTCTCTGGTGAACGTCTTTTCGCCTGCCGGTTTCTTCTTTCTGACTTTGCTTTCTCTCTTTTTCTTGATTCTGTTCTCTTTTTAGGAGAGTTTTTCTTCTGCTTACTGTTTCTCTTATACGAAGATGCTGTATTTTTATTTGTTTTTCTTACACTTCTACGATATCCTTTTTCTTCTTCGTACTCTTCATCCTCATCTGCCTCCTCTTCGTTATCTTCATAGTCATCTTCGTAGTCATCCTCATATTCTTCCTCTTCGTCATTTCGCTTTCTAAGAAGTTCAATCCGGATCACAGTAATCTGATCCTTATATACCATATCCCCATCATCATTTTCGTAATTGTCATTTAAAAGTGTTCCATGGATTCCAATATAATCGCCCTCTTCAATGTACTCTTCGATATATTCTGCTGATTTATCAAAAGCTGAACAGCAAAAATAATCATATTTTTTTCCATCTTTTTTCTTAAAGGAACGCTTTACAGAAATACGAAAATTAGCAGCTAGACCATATTGAGGAGTCTTCTTGTTCTTGCGTCGTTTCCTCTTAAATTCATTGATTTCAGGTTCTGTCGCAACGTATCCTGTCATTATAAGTTCATTCATAATCCATCTCCTTTTTTTGATTCTGGCAGGAAAACTCTTTCCTGCCAAATGGGTATAAAAAAGGCACTTGGAATTTTCATTCTAAATGCCATATCTTATATCTGCATCGTTTCTAAATCATACTGAAAATCAGATCCAATACATCTTATAATCCTTTTTAAAATTTCATATAGGTTCAGGTTCTCCTCTGCTACTGGTTTTATGCCTTTTATATAATTGGGCCAAAAACAGCATTCATAGAACCGTTTCACCTGCATAAGAGGCGAAATGTAAATCCCCTGGAATCCATCCTTCTGTCCGTTTACATTCCCTTCATTTTGAAAAAGTTTTAAATGCAGTGCCTCGCCATTTCCTTTTTTATCCATCTGAAGCCATACTGTATGGTCTGCCACACGGATACTGCTATGTAACATATAGATATCATCTCCATTACGGCACCAGATAATTTCCCCGCATAGACCATTTTTAAATTGCGAAGTGATACAAACTCCATTTTCCGGAATATCGGCAAAGCGAATCTCATCATTTACCGTTGGTATTGTTATTCTAACTCTCTTAGTATAACCTACATCCTTTCGGCATGCTTCAAACATTTGTTTTGTACTTTCATAATTTTTATTCTGTTCATACTCATAATTTTTCATCCTGATTCCTCCTGTTCTCTGGAAACTTTTTATTATCCAGTTTTTATATTTCTTCAAATTTTGTTTCATATTTTTGATACCCTTCAGAATCATAATCCTTTAGTTTTTCAGAGGTGAAGTGAACTTTCTCATAAGTACAATATCCGATTCTTTTGCTTTCTCCTGTCACTTCCCCTAATCCATTTTCTATGATCCACGACAATATTTTTCTTCCATGATGGTTTGTATCTACATAAGAGCAATCTTTTTCACATACCTCATCCAAATCAACAGTCAGCACCGCCCATGGTGAAGGATACTTATACTTCCAGTTAATCATTTCGATTGACAGATTCCCTGTACCCATATATTCATCTACTTTTATCTGTATCGGGAATTCCTCTCCGAAAGCCTTATATGGGACTGTTTTAGGTTCCTTCTGGTTCCTATATTTTTCGTATTCTTCATTGCTGCAGCCTAACCAAAAAAAATAGTTCCAATCTGGTAAGGGTGGACAATATCCTTCTAATTGTTCTACTCTGATCTTCTGTAATGGCAGCAGCCTCTTTCTTCCTTCTTTTACAGCCTGTATCAATGGTTTTAACTTTTCTTCCAAATAAACCCTGTCAGGACAAATATCAATCCATTTTCCTTTTATCGTTGTTAAAAAGCGTTTCCCATCTAGTGTTTTTATTTCAGAGCGTTCTGCTGATAAGCTGTTCTTCAAGAAACTGATATCCTCCTATGGTTTTCTGTCATTTTTATCTTTCCTAAAAGCATAGATATAATAATTATTCCAAGCGTGTATGTGATAGTACTCAAATAACTATTATAACCTTTCATAAATAGAAATATGACTGTCCCTAATATAATCGCCAAAATTTGTTTTATTCTATATGCAAACAATTTCTTTTCATTTTGGTCTACTGGACGATTTATATTTTCCACAGGGTTCAGGAAAAATATAATCAAAAGTTCAAAACACGAAATACTCAGTGCCCACATATCTGTCAATTGAATATTATCAACAGCTAAAAGTATTAGTATAAAGACTATACAAGAACAAACAAAACATTTTCTGTAATTGCTCATATGAATACCACCAACAAACGATCTTAATGAGAAAAAAACAAAAAAAAATACAAGACACTCTTGAATCATGTTCATTTGTGCTGCTATGCAACAACAAGTTGCAATGTAGATAATCATTTCTATACCGGTCCAAAAACCATATTTATATATCTCTGAATCTTCCCTTTTAATGACCTTATTTTCCACAATATAATTTGTTAGTGAATCTGCTATTTTTTCTGTACTAATCATTTTTAAGCTGCTTCATTTCTTTTGGCATTTTGGGTTGATGATAAATACATACACACCTACTATTTACCGCAATTACACTAAATAGCATTGCAAAGCTTGCCATTACTTTTGCACTTTTTTGAATAAAGAAACTAATTTTTTTCATTATCTTTACCTCCATTTTGTTTTTTATTAGTATACCTCAAAAAAAGTTTTTCCCTGCTATAATGTAATTTCTACGAAGTTACTTGTAACTTTTGCGATAAATCGCACAAAACTATTTTTATAGTAAATTTTTGTGTATCAGGTTCAATAACAACTGAACCGTGATATTTTCTGGTAAGTTTCTTTACTGATTCCAATCCAATACCATGGTTTCCCGAGTCCCCTTTAAAGTATAGAATAAATTGCCGGTCACCCTGCTCTTTTCCAGAAATAACCGTAGAAACACGATTCCATCCCCATGCAACCTTCCAGTCTTCCGGACTCGTATTTGCACCATCGTTTGCAATATGAAAAATGTATTTGCCGATAGTCGTTCTCCCTGTTTTAAGGACAAGACGTGCATGTGTATATCCAAATGGCCAGTCTGGTTCTCCCACCTGCTGAAAATACAATTTATGTGTGCCGTCAGGAGATTCTGATGAATCCACATTCACTATTTTGTAGTTTGTTTCATAAACAAACCATCCGCATATTAGTGCAAAGAACATCCAGATTCCACCAGCAATACCCAAAAAGGTCTTGATTGCTGTTTTTTTGATTCGGATATATCCTACAATATGAATTACACTTATAAGCAGCAGAATCAAAAAAATCATCATGCTTCATTCTCCTATGTATCGTTTTCTTGCTTTTTTCTTGAGGTCTTCTTAATTACCAAATCATAACTTTCGGCAATCATTCTTCTGATTTCATTTTCCGGTATCGTGCCATCCAGAATAACGGTATTCCAATGTTCCTTATTCTGATGATATCCTGGTAGAACTGCCTCATAGGTGCTTCGCCAGAAATCACGCCATTCTGGATTTACTTTAATATTGATGCAAATATGACCATCTTTTTCATATGTCCAAAGGAATACTTTTTTATTTTTCCGAATTCTTACAAGCTGCCAATTTTCATCATGAAATGGTGCATCTATATAAGTATCAGGAAAGGACAAACCATAGCGTAATGCTTCTTCTCTTATTTTCAATGTTTTTACCTCATCTATTGTTAAAAAATGAACATTTGACTGTCTCATTTTTACAACCGATTTTCCATATATTTCCATGTAAAATCAAAAAAATGCAAAAAACGAGACAAAACTGCTTACATGATTTACAGGAGGAAAAAATGCTATGCCAAAACCAAAGACATCCACGGGAGAGAAAAATCTTATTAGTAATAGGCTCATTGAGCTTCGCCATCAGCACAAAATGTCACAACGTCTTCTTGCCTATGAACTTCAACTGAGAGGCTATGATATGGATAAAAATGTAATTACCAGAATCGAGACAAACAAACGATACGTCACTGACGTAGAGTTAAAAGCATTCAGAGAAGTTTTCCAGGTTTCTTATGATTATCTCATAGAAGGAAAAGAAGAATAACCATCGGTAGCTGGTGCACAAACAGCAATTCCTTTTATGCACCAGCTATGCATCATCAAAGCCCTAATTCATTTATCACCTGCAACGCATCGTCTGCTTGTTCATCCGCCACAAAAATTGCAATCCGGTCATCGATTCCTTTTCCCAGGCCGTATCGGACAGAAGCAAATCCAGCGTCTCCAAAATCTTGTCCGTATGCCATAATCCCATGTTGCTTCAATGTATTCATAATCATTTCTGCCTGTATATTTCCGTTTGCTGTAAATATGTTTACAGGCTGCGGCCCTGCTTGTTCTTTAGATTTTTTTTGTTCCTCAATCTTATTTTTCCTTCTCCGGCTGATGCAGGCCAGTATTCTTAACACAGCAAATCCAGCCACCGAAATGGTTGCAAAGAACAGCAATACAACAGGAACGGTTTGAGCCATACTTGCCCCTAATTTTAAATAAGTGACAGCTAAAAGAATAGAAAATATACCTGCACAAATGATGCTAATCACAACATCCGTGAATGGGGTGTTTTTATATTTTGAACCTTTTTCGCAAAGTCCATGATAAATTATTACCCCTAAATAAAATACACCTCCGGCAAACAGAATCGCAGTTTCTCCTGCAACAACAGACAAATCACCTGTCATAATCAACTGTACAACAATCATCAGCACACAGATTGCAAAGGTTACACTAAATGCGGTATTTCCGATTTTTGCTGCTTTTTCCTTCTCCAATGTATTATAATCTGCTACTTTTGTTAAGGTTTCCTTCCATTCTTTATCCATTATGATCCCGCCTTTCCTTTCGCCATCTAAAATCTCTTTGATTTCTACGTCGTAAAACTCCGCTATTTGAATGAGAATGCTTAAATCCGGCATATTGATGCCGGTTTCCCAACGGGAGATGGTTCTTCCTGATACATGAAGAATCTCTGCAAGCTGTTCCTGGGTCAGTCCCTTTTCTTTGCGGAGCCCTTTTAAAAATTCTCCAATCTTCTTTGGATTCATTTTTTCCCCTACTTTCAGCTTCACACTATCATAAAACCGGATAATAGAACACGACACAAAGCGGGAATTGTTTCGTGTTTGCAATTAGACATCAATGTCTTGGTTTTATAAGCAGATGTGAATCTTATAGAATGATTCGATACTAGGATTTAATTATATCGTATAATCATTACTCTATTTTCTTAATGGCAATGCTATGAAATTTCCAAGCAAGGCAATACCTGCATACACTACTACATAAATCCATGCACTTGAATTATAAAATATAAATATAGATGGAATAAACAAAATTGCTACAATGAAAGCATACCAAAAATCAAAACCATTTCTAATTCCGTACATCATAGAGGTCACGAAACATACCATAGGAATCATCCCTAACATAACAATCATTGCACTTCCTGTATCTTTTATAAACGAAGGAATAACATAAAAATCTATAATCAATAGAATGTAAAAAATAAGATTCTTTTTAAATTTATCCGTAATCTTCACCTCGTTTCATTCAACAGTTTATTTACTCCTTCAGCTGGAAAACAATCATCAATATCTATGATTTTAAATAAATTCAATGGCAATTCTCTTCCTGTTGTCTTTTTTTCAATGTTCTTCTATATATTTCACTACTCTATCTATATTTCCACTTTCGTATTCATCATGTGTTAATTTAAAACACTCATCCTTACTAATATTGCTATAATCTATATACCTGGCAATATCTTCTGGAATTAAAAACAAGTTTACTCCTTCTCTTTTCAGCGATTGTAAATCTCCATGGTTGACATCAACAATTACTTCCGCTTCCCAATTTTTCGCTTTCATTGCAGACTGTAAATTTTCTTTTAAGACAGTGCTTCTCTTTTTTTTAAAAATATTAAAATGCCCATCATGTCCAACCTGTGAATTTCTTCCATTCGTTACATACGGTACAATAGCTATTTTTTTCATCATGAATTTGTCCTCCTATCTGAATTTCCATAACTTTTATAATATAATTTTAGGAAACCATAACCTGTACATGTCCCTAAATAAACCTTTATGATTCTGTTTCCGTACAAAGCCGTATATATTGCATCATCCGCACCCTTTCTTTGTTGAAAATTTATAATAGAATTATATACTATATCGGTTTTTTTGTATATATTTTTATACATATTTTCACGGCTCTATGTTAAAATGATTTTACTCATACAGATAAAGGAGGGAACGATTCTTGCCAAAAGCTACACTATTTGACAGCCGCATCAAAAAGTATGCATACTGTGAACCTTCACAAATCTGCCGGGATTTGGCAACATCTTTTCATGGATTGTCTGAAGAACAGGCTGATGCAATGCGGGAACACTATGGAAAGAACAGTTTTCAGGAGCGTAAAACAGATACGACGTTCCAACGCCTGCGAAGGGCGTTTGTGAATCCATTTCATATAATTCTTTTTATTTTAGGTGTTGTTTCTCTTGTTACAGATGTATTTATGGCTTCTAATTTTACTCGGAACGCCACGACGGCTCTGATTATTTTTTCTATGATCTTAGTCAGTGGTATTATCCGTCTGACGCAGGAATTGCGGGCAAAAAGTACAGAAGAACAGCTTAACCGCTTGATTCATGAAAAGGTTACGGTCAAACGGGATGGCGTGCTGAAAGAAATTCCGGGAGAGGAGTTAGTTGTCGGGGATTTGGTATTCTTTTCTGCCGGTGACCGTGTTCCCGCGGATATCAGGCTGACAAAAGTTACGGATTTGTTTCTTTCTCAGGCAGCCATTACCGGAGAAAGTGCGATTTTAGAGAAAAGTGGGCGTACACTCCGTTATAATGAGGAAAATCCTATCACCCAGCTGGAAAATCTTGCATTTATGGCAACCACAGTGATCAGTGGAAAAGGAGAAGGTATTGTACTGGCAGTAGGAAAAGATACTCTGTATGGAGGATTCACCAAACCAGACACGGATAAAAAGAATTCCTTTCAAAAAGGAGCAAATTCTATTGCCTGGGTCATGATTCGTTTTATGGCTGTCCTGGTTCCCATCGTTTTTGTAATACTGGGAATCACAGGTGGAAAATGGGTGGAATCCTTTGCTTTTGCTCTGTCTGTGGCAGTTGGCCTGATGCCGGAAATGCTTCCTATGGTGATTACCGCCTGTCTGGCAAAAGGAAGCATGGCCATGGGAAAGAAACAGACCATTATCAAAAATCTAAATGCAATGCAGAGTTTTGGAAGCATGGATATTCTTTGTATGGATAAAACGGGAACTTTGACGAATGAGAGTATTCTCCTGGAGTATTACATGGATATTCTTGGAAACGAAGATGCAGAAGTTCTGGATCTTGCTTATTTGAACAGCTCTTATCATTCAGGTGTCCGGAATCCTATTGACAATGCTGTTCTTGCATGCAGAACCATGCCAGGGCGGGAAATTCATTATGCAAATCTGCTGGCAGAATATGAAAAAACGGATGAAATTCCTTTTGATTATACACGCAAATTTGTCAGTACCCTTGTCCGGGATTCTGCGGGAAACAGCCAGCTTATTGTAAAGGGTGATATTGCACATATCCTCTCCCGCTGCAGCTATGTAGAATACCATGGAAAAAGGATTCCCATGGAAAAAGATGCCAGACAGAGTGTGTCTGCTATCGTAGGCGAAATGCTGCAGGATGGAATGAAGGTCATTGCGGTGGCACGGAAAAATCTTGGAATGCAAAAGCAAATCTCAGCAGAGGATGAACACGACCTGGTTCTGGCTGGATACCTGTCCTTTTTTGACGCACCAAAACAGACAGCGAAGGAATCCGTAGAAGCACTGAAAAGATTAAATGTAATACCAAAAATCCTGACCGGAGATCAGGCAGCCATTGCAGTATCTGTCTGCCGCCGCGTGGGTATTTGTGCAGACCGGATTTTAACAGGAGTTCAGCTGGATGAGATGACAGACTGTGAGCTTCGAAAGGCAGTGGAACAGACACATGTTTTTGCAGAGCTTACACCAGGACAGAAAATCCGTCTGGTATCTGTGATGCAGGATAATGGTCATACCGTTGGATTTCTGGGAGACGGTGTCAATGATATTCCTGCACTTGCTGAAGCAAACGTTGGAATATCTGTAGATACCGCAGTCGATGCAGCGAAGGATGCGGCAGATGTGATTTTATTGCAGAAGAATCTGAATGTATTAGAACAGGGTGTTCTGGAAGGAAGAAAAACCTTTACGAATATGTTGAAATACATTAAAATTACGGCAAGTTCTAATTTTGGCAATATTTTTTCCATTCTTTGTGCCAGTGCCTTTTTACCGTTTCTGCCTATGACATCCATCCAGATTTTGCTTTTGAATTTGCTTTACGATACCCTGTGTATTGTACTGCCCTGGGATCATGTAGATGAAGAAGAACTATTGTCGCCAAAGGACTGGTCCGGTAAAACCCTAAAGCAGTTTATGCTGTCATTTGGGCCTATCAGCTCTTTATTTGACCTGGCAACCTTTCTTTTCCTCTATTATTGCCTGTGTCCAGCATTATGCGGAGGGGCGACTTATCTGGAACTGACAGATTCCGCTTTGCGGCTTCAGTATATTGCCATTTTCCAGACAGGCTGGTTTTTGGAATCCATGTGGACCCAGGTTTTAATCTTACATTTTCTGCGTACCGCCAAAATACCATTCCTGCAGAGCAAGGCATCTGCCCCGGTTATTTCCATTACCCTGGTAGGTATTGTGACTTTTACTGCACTTACTTTTACAGGTGGTGCATCACTGTTTGGATTGACCAAACTCCCGCCCTGGTATTTCGTTTTCTTACTGCTTGTTGTATTTTTCTACATGCTGCTGAGTTCTGTGACAAAATATTTTTATAAGAAAAAATATCAAGAGTTGATTTAAAGGAGGACATTCATGATGAAAAAGAATATCAGTTATATTCCCATGGATCACGCCCTTGAAATCTGGCTCTTAGAAAAGCTGTTAAGGGAACCACCGGAAAGTGCATATACAAAAGATTTTCTTATGGGGATTCAGGATCTGATAAGCGGTGAGGTATCTTCTCTCCTGCTGAATGCGTCGGAAGATACAGAACTTGCCATAGGCTCACATTCAGATGAGCTTTTGATTGGTGATCTGGAAATTTATCCAAGAAGCCGTAAAGTTCTGATAAAACGTTCTGAGGTCAGTCTGACACCAAAAGAATTTGACATTTTATATTTTCTTGCAAAGAACCGTGGAGAAGTATTTACAAAAGAACAGATTTACCGTGCTGTCTGGGAAGAGGATTATCTTCTGGATAATAGCAATATCATGGCATTTATTCGGAAATTACGAAAGAAGATTGAGCCTGCTCCAGACTCTCCCACGTATATTTTGACCATTTGGGGAATCGGATATAAATTTAATGATGAACTGTAAAACAGACGGGCTGGAATCATATGTGGTTCTGGTTCGTCTCTTTTATTGCCAAATCGCAAGAAAATCGCAAGATTTTGGTCATGGGATTTCTCTGCCTTTTTTTATATACTGTCCGTGACTAAAGGAGGTGAAAGTCCAATGAATAAAAAAGAAAAGGTTATAACAGCAGTACATGAATTCGCAGCCACCAATCCTGAAAAAGAAATTTTAAAAGGCTTTCATACTACACATTTGGGACTGGATGCAGAAACCGTATTTCGAAATCAAACAAAATATGGGACAAACAAAGTTACCCATGAAAAAAAGAAATCTCTGGGGAAACGTCTGGCAGGTGCATTTATCAATCCGTTTACTGCAATTTTAAGTGTTTTGGCTCTTGTTTCTATCATTACAGATATGATTTTTCCAAGTTTTATGCTTTTTGGAAGTACACCGGAGGATTTTGATGCCCTGACTGTTACTATTATTCTTACTATGGTATTCATCTCAGGAACCCTGCGCTTTGTACAGGAATCAAGAAGCGGAAATGCCGCTGAAAAGTTACTTGCCATGATTACCACTACCTGTACTGTGATTCGCAGGGAACAGGATATTTCAGAGATTCCTATGGATGAGCTGGTGGCAGGTGATATTGTGCGGCTATCAGCAGGCGATATGATTCCCGCAGATGTCCGTATCCTGGAAGCAAAGGATTTCTTTGTCAGCCAGGCCAGTCTTACTGGAGAAAGTGAACCTATAGAAAAAGTACCTCATACCAATCCTCAAAAAGAGAGCGTGACAGACTACACAAACCTTGCATTTATGGGAAGTAACGTCATTTCTGGAAGTGCATCTGCGGTAGTTGTTTGTGTGGGCGATCATACTCTCTTTGGACAAATGGCTTCCGCTGTTGCAAAAGAAGCAGTGGAAACCAGTTTTACGAAAGGCGTAAATGCCGTATCCTGGGTACTGATAAGGTTTATGATGATTATGGTTCCCGTTGTATTTGTGGTCAATGGAATTACGAAAGGTGACTGGTTAAAGGCCTTTTTGTTTGGAATCTCCATTGCAGTGGGGCTTACACCGGAAATGCTTCCGATGATTGTAACCACCTGCCTTGCAAAAGGAGCTGTTTCTATGAGCAAGAAACAGACCATTGTAAAAAATTTAAACTCCATTCAGAATTTTGGAGCTATGGATATTCTCTGTACGGATAAAACAGGGACTTTGACACAGGATAAGGTTGTATTAGAATATCACTTGAATGTAAATGGAGAAGATGATACCAGAGTTCTCCGCCATGCCTATCTGAACAGCTACTTTCAGACAGGATACAAAAATCTTATGGATCTTGCCATTATTCATAAAACAGAAGAAATGGAGGCAGAGGATTCACGTTTGCTGGATTTGTCAGAAGCCTATATCAAGGTAGATGAAATTCCTTTTGACTTTAAGAGACGAAGATTGTCCACTGTGGTACAGGACAAGACAGGAAAGACACAGATGGTAACAAAAGGTGCGGTAGAAGAAATGCTGGCTATTTGTAGTTTTGCAGAATATGATGGAAAAATCAAGCCATTGAGTGATGAAGTACGCAGCCATATCTTGAAAACAGTCGATAGGCTAAACGACAAGGGTTTCCGTGTTCTGGCAATTGCACAGAAAAGCAATCCGTCTCCTGTAGAAGCATTTAGTGCGAAAGATGAATGTAATATGGTACTGCTTGGCTATCTGGCTTTCTTGGATCCGCCGAAGGAATCAACGGTGAGTGCAATCCGGGCACTAAAAAATCATGGTGTTCTTACGAAAATTCTTACAGGTGATAATGAAAAGGTTACACGTACCATTTGTAAGCAGGTGGGCTTACAAGTCCGCAATATGCTCCTTGGTTCGGATATAGAACGTATGACAGATGAAGAATTGGCTAAGGCAGCAAAAACCACAGAAGTTTTCGCCAAACTGACTCCTGATCAGAAATCACGTATTGTTGCAGTTCTCCGTGAAAACGGTCATACCGTCGGATTTATGGGCGATGGTATCAACGATGCTGCTGCCATGAAGTCCTCGGATATTGGAATTTCTGTAGATACAGCAGTAGATATTGCGAAAGAATCCGCAGATATTATTCTTTTAGAAAAAGATTTGATGGTCTTGGAACAGGGAATCATCGAAGGCCGGAAAACCTATGCCAATATGATCAAATATATCAAAATGACGGCATCCTCAAACTTTGGAAATATGTTTTCCGTGCTGGCTGCTTCTGCTCTTCTGCCATTCTTGCCAATGGAGAGTGTACATTTGATTTTTCTGAATTTAATTTACGATTTATCTTGTACCGCCATTCCATGGGACAATGTAGACGAAGAATTTGTTGCAAAGCCAAGAAAATGGGATGCTTCCAGCGTAGGAAGTTTTATGCTCTGGATTGGTCCTACCAGTTCCATATTTGATTTTCTGACATACATATTTATGTATTTTATCATTTGTCCTTTCTTTGTGTCGAAAGGAATTCTGTTTAATGATCTGCCGGCTCATTTTAGCGGAGCAGAGCTTACAGCCATGCAGTCACAATACATTGGAATGTTTCAGGCCGGATGGTTTGTAGAATCTATGTGGAGCCAGACCCTGGTAATCCATATGATCCGTACTCGGAAACTGCCATTTCTTCAGAGCAGGGCTTCTGCTCCGGTAACACTGCTTACCTTGACAGGAATTGCTGTTTTAACAATGATTCCTTTTACGGGGTTAGGAAAACTGCTTGGATTTACGGCATTGCCAGGTCTATATTTTGCCTATCTGATACCATGTATCTTATTGTATATGGTTTTAGCAACAAGCCTGAAAAAAGCTTATGTCCGTCATTATGGACAATTACTTTAGGAGGTGTATCAAATGAATTGGAAAGAACTTTGGATGACACTGTTTGGAAGAACCCAGTGGCTTGGGCTTGATGTAGGGTTCTGGGTATCCTTTTTTGCCGTACTATTGATTGTAATTTTAATGAATGTTGTTTTTTGGGCAATGAAGCCTAAGACAAATACTCAGTGAAACTATCTTTGAAAAAACCAGGTCAGTCAAATCAAAAATCCAAAGAAACACAACAAGAATAAAAAAAGAAGAAAAAGCCCAGAAATTTGAACTTTTTCTTCTTTTTTATATCATTCCAATTACTTTTAAAAGCAGTAGAAGCAGTACCAGTAAAATACTCGGTTTTACAATCTTAGCTCCATTTTTCATTACAAGCCCGGCACCAAGATATCCGCCTGCCATATTGCAAAGTGCTGCGGCAATGCCGATAACAAGAATCACCTGTCCGTTTATTAAAAAAATAATTAAAGAGGTAATATTGGTTGTTAAATTAATTACCTTTGCCTGTGCATTGGCTGTCTTTACACTGAGTTTGGCAAAGACAGTAAAAGCAATGATTAAAAAGGTACCTGTTCCAGGTCCATAAAAGCCATCATAAAATCCTATGACAAAAGCTGCAATCCCCGCAGTAAGATAGGTACGCTTGTCTAAGATAATTTTGTCACTTCCATGGTCATGAAACAGTTTTTTGTTTAAAACAAAAAATGCAGCAATCGGCAGTATGAATACAAAGACATACATCATAATTTTTTCACTGACAGACATAGAAACATGTGCTCCGATTGCAGAACCAAGAATAGCTGCAATAACCGATGGGATAGCCAGTTTAAAATTTACCAGTTTATTTTTTATAAATCTAAGTGTTGCCAATGTCGTGCCGCATGTAGATGACATTTTATTTGTTGCGATAGCTGCGTGTGGTGGCAATCCGGCAATTAAGTATGCTGGAAGAGAAATTAGTCCTCCGCCTCCGCCGATTGCATCCACTAATCCTGCCAGAAATAAAAACGGACAGATAATAAGAAACATCTTTCCTGTAATTTCCATAAATTCCTCCTTCATAGGATAATATCCCTGTGACATTATAGGACTTTTCCTATGAGAAAGTCAAGAATTTGCTTTAATACTTTTTGGATTTTAGCAGCTCAGAAATCGTATGATAAAGCAAACCCTTCCGATACGCATATCAATTGCTGATACAATCATATTTTTTTGTGCGTATTTCACCATTTGCATCGTAAACAGAATAAATAAAGGAATAATTCCCCTTGTTGTTTAGCTGTTCTATCATGAAAGCAGGATTTAACATCTTTTCTACATACTCTTTTTCCTGTTGATTTTGAACCACCGTTTTTTCAATTACGGTTTTAATGCGTTCAGAGTTACATTTTACATAAAATTCATAACTACTACACATAAAATCATACAAACAGGCTGATGTAACAGGTAGATAAGAAGACTGTTCTGCCCAATTTTTGATAAGGCTGGCATAGAATATAAAAAACTTTTTCTGAGTTTTGGGATTGTATTTAGCCATAAAGAGAAAAAATATCCTGCTACGAATAAGAAAAACCAGGGGAAAACAGGAAAATAATCGCTGGAATAAAAGCCCGGAAAAGACATTCCTAGAATAGTAAACAGCATCTTCTCATAAAAAGCAGGGGGTACAGGAAGGAATACATATTTGCCTATTCCGAGATATCCATTCTCTAAGTTTTGGAAAAGGAAAAAACACAGAAAAGAGCTAATGATTCCAATACAGGGAGGAACTCTATTCAATGCTTTTTCTAATGGAATCATAAGAAGATAGGCACATCCGAGCAGATTTAAAATTCCGAACCACACTACCTGAGTCGGCATGAAAATCAAAGTCACACATGTAATTACGATTCCCCACAGATTTAATAAAATACCACGTTTGAACTTTTTCTTTCCCATATTCCAGGTACAACCAGATACCAGGATGAAAGTCCAGCAAATCATCTGCTGCCAAAGACGCACTATTGGATGTGCATACCATTTGGTATCAATCTGATATACTACAAAAACATCATATAAAAAATGATATGCTACCATATTAATAATCGCAATCCCCCTGATTCCGTCTAACAGCAGCAGACGTTTTTTTGCTGTTTTCATATCTTATCCTCTCCCTGTTATGCCCGGATTGCCCAGCGCATTTTTGTTGATCTTGCCCTGCTGTTTCTGTTACACTCTTCTGCTGAAGGTCGGATTACATCTTTGGCAATATCACTGTAAAGCCCTTCCCGGTAGAACCTCTGGAAAGATTTTTTTACTAAACGGTCTTCTCCCGAATGGAAAGTCAAAATAGCGATTCTTCCACCTGATTTCATGACATTAGGCAGTTTTTCCAGAAATGCTTCTAGCACCTCAAATTCACTGTTTACATCGATTCTCAGTGCCTGAAATGTCCTCGCACAAGACTTTTTCACAGCATCTTTTCTCTCTTGTGCAGGAATTCGGACTAAGGCTTTTTCTACTGCTTTTTGAAGCTGCGTGGTTGTAGTGATAGCATTTCCTCTCCGCATTTCTGATAAAATTGTAGTGGAAATTTCTTTTGCATAAGGTTCATCCGCATTTTCTATCAGCATTCCCTCTAATTCCGGCTGTGAAATATGACGCAGCCTTTCTGCTGCTGATATACCTTTTTCCGGGTTTAATCTCAAATCCAAAGGACCTTCATACTTGTAAGTGAAGCCTCGTTCCGGGTTATCAATCTGCATAGAAGAAACCCCCAGATCCGCCAGTGCAAAGTTGAATTTTCCAGATTCTGGAAGAAGCTGGTCTACATCAGCAAAATTCAGATGTTTAATGGAGAGAATTTCCGGTCCATATCCCATTCCTGCAAGACGTTCTTTTGTCTTTTTCATTTCAATAGGATCTACATCCAGGGCATACAAATGACCTTGCTTTTGAAGTTGCTCCAGCATTTTGGAAGAATGTCCTCCATAGCCTAGAGTAGCATCCAAGCCCGTTTGTCCTGGCTGAATCTGCAGAAAATCAAGTATCTCCTGTACACAGATAGAAATATGCATACCAGCTGGGGTACTGCCCTTGCGGATTACTTTTTCTATGGTATCTGCATATTTTTCAGGCTGATGTTCTTTATATTTTTCTTGGTAGGTTCTTGGATGTGTTCCCTTATAGCGTACTCTTCTTTTATGCGGCTGTTCCTGATGTTCCATAAATGATATTCTCCTTTCATTCCTTCTTTTATTTGTGATATGGTTCCCCTGCTGTGATTCTGTAACCTCTGTAAATCTGCTCAAGAAGAATGACCCGCATAAGCTGATGAGGAAAGGTCATTTTAGAAAAACTGAGGGCATAATCTGATTTTTTCAAAACTTCTTCTCCTAAACCAATAGATCCGCCGATGATAAAGGTAAGATGGCTTTTTCCCTGAATTCCAAGATTTTCTATTTTTTTAGCAAAGGATACAGAATCTAGCATTTCTCCGCCAATTTCCAGAGTGATCACATAGGAATCTTCTTTCACATATTTCAGAATCCGTTCCCCTTCTTTCTGGCGTATCTGCCGCTCCAGAGTTTCACTGGCAGCATCCGGTGTCTTCTCATCTGCCACTTCGATAATCTCTAATTTACAATACTTGCTCAGACGTTTACTATATTCTGCAATGGCATCTTTTAAATATTTTTCTTTGATTTTTCCAACTGTGATGATGGTAATTTTCACAGATTTTCCTCCTTACGTTTCCATTGTTTCAATTTTTCTTTCTTCTCTTTAGAAACCCGGAAGGATTCCCGTATTTTCTGAATTGCTTTGTTGTGTGTAAAATCATCTAGGGTATTTTGAAGCAGAAATGCTTCTGTCTTTTCCGGAAATTTTACATAACAGACAGATACAGCCCATGCTACTGCCATTTTCACATAATATCCATCATGATGAATATTAGAAAAGTAAGACAATATCCTGTCTATGAAATCCTCCTGAATAAAAAAATCCAAAAGACACACCACAGCAAACCGGATTTCATATTCCTGTGTACTGCTTAAATAAGGTGTGAGGAAGGAAAACCATTCCTCCTGATTCTTTTTCATGAATTTATAAGTAGTACAGCAACTGTCACAGACAGCCCAATTATTAATAAGCGGTACAAATTTTCTAAGTTCTGTTTTTTGCTCCTCTATAGACAGTTTTGCATATCCGATCATCATGCCGCGGATCATCAGCTCCTCATATATTTCCAGGTTAAAATCTTCTGTAAAGCTATGATAATCCTCTTTTGCTGCCTTTTTTGCTATTTCCCGTAAAACAGGAATCCGTACTCCCATCATTTTCGTAAGTCCGGGAACCAGGGAAGTGTGAAACTGTTTATAAGTTTCGTCTATGTGTTCCTGAAGTACACTGCGGATCAGGATGGTGCTTTTATGCGGTTCTTTCATTGTTTTTAATATCCTTTCTTTAAACAGTTTCATTATAAAACAATTCTTCCGCACTGTACAGCCCTTGAAAAGCAAGAACAAAAAACGGTGCAGATTTCAAAAGTCCATAAGACTCTGCATCTGCACCGTCATAGATACTATGTATTATTTTGTTTTGTTTTTGATAAATTCATCAATGCCTTTCGCAGCAGCTTTACCAGCACCCATTGCAAGAATTACAGTAGCAGCACCTGTTACAGCGTCACCACCCGCATAAACACCATCTTTGGATGTCTTTCCTGTTTCTTCGTCAGCAATGATACATTTTCTTCTGTTAATGTCAAGGCCAACAGTTGTAGAAGAAATCAATGGGTTTGGTGATGTTCCAAGAGACATGATAACAGTATCAGCTTCCATCTCAAATTCAGAACCATCTACGACAACAGGACGTCTTCTTCCGGAAGCATCTGGTTCACCTAATTCCATACGTACACATTTGATTCCTTTTACCCAGCCGTTTTCGTCAGCAAGGATTTCTACAGGATTAGTAAGAAGGTCAAAAATGATGCCTTCTTCTTTTGCATGATGTACTTCTTCTTTTCTGGCTGGCAGTTCTTCTTCGCTTCTTCTGTACACTACATGTACTTCTGCACCTAAACGGAGAGCTGTTCTTGCAGCATCCATAGCAACGTTACCGCCACCGACAACAACAACTTTTTTACCTGTTACGATTGGTGTATCGTGGTCCTCACGGAATGCTTTCATCAGGTTGCTTCTTGTCAGGTATTCGTTTGCAGAGAACACACCGTTTGATACTTCTCCAGGGATTCCCATGAACATCGGAAGACCTGCACCAGAACCGATAAATACAGCTTCAAAGCCTTCGTTTTCCAGTAATTCATCGATGGTTGTAGATTTACCGATAATTACGTTTGTTTCAATCTTAACACCTAAGGATTTTACATTTTCTACTTCTTCTTTTACGACTTTATCTTTTGGAAGACGGAATTCAGGAATACCATACACTAAAACACCGCCTGCTTCATGAAGAGCCTCAAAAATCGTTACATCGTAGCCCATTTTTGCCAGATCACCTGCACAGGTAAGTCCGGAAGGACCAGAACCGATGACTGCAATCTTGTGTCCGTTTTTCTCAGCAGGAGCTTCTGGTTTGATACCGTTTTCTTTTGCCCAGTCAGCCACAAAACGTTCCAGCTTACCAATAGAAACAGCTTCTCCCTTAATACCACGGATACATACGCCTTCACACTGAGATTCCTGAGGACAAACTCGTCCACAGACAGCAGGAAGTGCACTTGACTGTCCGATTACCTTATACGCTTCTTCAAAATTTCCTTCTTTTACTTCATGGATGAATGCAGGGATATTAATAGATACAGGACATCCCTTGATACATTTTGCGTTTTTGCAGTTTAAGCAGCGGGCTGCTTCTTCCATAGCTTCTTCTTTGCTATAACCAAGACATACTTCTTCAAAATTTGTTGCTCTTACCTGTGGATCCTGTTCTCTTACAGGAACTTTTTCTAATACGCTTCCCATTATTCGTCACCTCCGCAGTGTCCGCATCCGCCGTGGTGGGTATCACCCTCCTGCAGTTTCAGCATAGCTCTTCCCTCTTCTGTTTTATACATCTGCTGTCTTTTCATAGCTAAATCCCAGTCAATAGCGTGACCATCAAATTCTGGTCCGTCAACACAGGCAAATTTTACTTCTCCGCCTACGATAACACGGCAGGCACCGCACATACCAGTACCGTCAACCATGATCGGGTTCATAGAAACGATAGTAGGAATATTATATTTTTTAGTTGTCAGGCAGCAGAATTTCATCATGATCATAGGACCAATCGCAACACATCTTGTATAAGTTTTTCCTTCTGCAACCAGATCATCAATAACTTTAGTAACCATACCGCTGCGGCCATAGGAACCGTCATCTGTGGTAATATACAGGTTACCAGCTACTGCTTCCATTTCTTTTTCCAGAATAATCAAATCTTTTGTTTTGGCACCAACAATAACATCAGCATCAATGCCGTGCTCATGAAGCCATTTTACCTGAGGATATACAGGAGCTGTACCAACACCGCCTGCTACGAACAGGATTTTTTCTTTTTTCAGTTCTTCAAGATCTTCATTGACAAACTCAGATGCACAGCCCAGAGGTCCAACAAAGTCCTGGAACGCATCTCCTGCCTGTAATTTTGTGAATTTTTCTGTAGATGCTCCAATAGGCTGGAATACAATGGTAACAGTTCCTTCTTCTCTGTCATAATCACAGATGGTCAAAGGAATTCTTTCTCCTGCATCGTCTAATTTCACAATGATAAACTGACCTGGTTCGCAATGTTTTGCTACCATAGGTGCTTCCACAACCATAAGATATACAATCTCATTCAGCTTTTCTGCTTTTCGTATCTTGTACATAATATCCTCCTCTTATTTCATACAGAATACAGATTTTACCTTTATTCTGGTATCATCATTATTTCAAGTATAAGACAAACTGAATAAAAATTCAATCCACTTTCTTAATTGTGCTGAAAACTTTGTGCAATCTGCCTGTTTCTCTTCCATAAACCAGTTTTTTTAGTTGTAATAGACATACATTTTGCTGCTAACCTGACTGATTTTACCTCTTTTATCTACAGCAATCGCAGAAAAGGTATGCTCTCCGGAAGGTATTGGAATCGGTTCTGTGTATTTTTCACTATGAATCGTTGGCTCTTCATCAAAAGCATAATAGATATCGCAGCCTTCCGCAGCAGTCACAATAATTTGCTCCTGGTATTCATACTGGCCATCACTTGGAGAGATCATGGGCTTTTCAGGTGCCTGATATGTGATATTATAAGTTTCCTTTCCTACATCACTGGGAATTTTTTTCTTATTGTAGGCAATATATTTGAATGTAGTACTGCCTTCTTCTTCCAGTGTAATAGAGCCTGTATATTTCTGGCTGGAAAGGTCTGGTTCTGTGCCATCCAAAGTATAGTAAATCTGCGTATCGGATGGTATATTTTTAAATTCCAGTTCCAGGATATCCTGAAAATCCCCTCCGGACTGAGAAATCTGCGGCAATTCGCATACATAGTTTTTATAGGTATCTCTCATCGTATCACTGGCGTTATCCATCAATTCTTTAATCTTCAGGTACTCTTCCTTTGATTCGTAGAGCCGGAGAAGTTCCCCATACGCACTGGTACTGTCAGGAAACTCTTCTGTCACAGAAAGAAGAATATCCAAGGCAGCATTTTCATCACCGTCTTTTAAATAAATTTTTGCCTGGAGAATGTTTGCTTCTGCACTGTCAGGCTTCAAAGATAGTGCCTGATTCACATATTTCATGGCATTCTCATAATCTTTGTTGCTGAATTCCGTTTCTGCCTGAGCCATCTGGAAATCAAAGGAATTATGCTGGGTCTGATATACAAAAAAGATACCAAGTCCGGCAGCCGCCACAACCGCAGCAACAGAACTTCCTATCACGATGGCTTTTTTCCGTTTCTTACGGCGTTCTTGTTCTGCTTTCCGCTGCTGGCGTTCTTTCTCCTTCTGAACTTCTAGTTCTTTTTTCTTTTTTTCCTGCTCCATCAGTTCTTTCTGGCGTAAAATGGTTTCCAGGGAATGATATTCTGGTACCCACTGTACCTCCTTGTTGCATCTGGGGCAAAACAAGGTTCCATCTTCAAACTCTGCACCACAGTTTGTACATTTCATGCGATTCTATCCTCATTTTCTATAAATATTCATCAATAAACTGCTCATATTCTTCCATGGACATCAGAACTTTTCTTGGCTTGGTGCCTTCTTCTTCGCCTACAACTCCTGCCTCACATAACTGATCCATGATTCTGGCTGCCCGGTTAAAACCGATTTTAAATACTCTTTGCAGCATTCCTATGGAAGCCTTATCTTTTTCAATAATAAACTTACCTGCATCTTTGAAATAGGTGTCCCTCTCGTTTCCACCTTCTGCTCCTGCAGGAGCAGCTTCTTTCACTGCTTCGATTTTTTCCTGAATGTCTTTATCATAAACAGCATCAGGATGCTGGCTTGATAAATATTCTACCACATCTGCTACCTCTTTGTCACTGACAAAAGCACCCTGTACTCTGGCTGGCTTTTGATAGCCCTGAGGATAAAACAGCATATCTCCTTTTCCAAGCAGTTTTTCTGCTCCGTTCATATCCAGAATAGTTCTGGAATCAACACCAGAAGAAACAGAAAATGCAATTCTTGACGGCATATTTGCCTTAATCAGACCTGTGATAACATTGACAGAAGGTCTCTGTGTGGCAATGATCAGATGAATACCCGCTGCTCTGGCAAGCTGTGCCAGACGGCAGATAGAGTCTTCCACTTCACCGGGAGCAACCATCATCAAGTCCGCAAGCTCATCTACAATAATGACAATCTGAGGGAGTTTCTTTGGTTTGTTTTCATCCTGGATATCAGAAATAGAATCCACCTTTTCATTATACCCTTTTAAATCTCTCACATTATACTGGGCAAATTTATTATAACGGTCTGTCATTTCCGCAACTGCCCAGTTTAAGGCACCTGCGGCTTTTTTCGGGTCTGTGACTACCGGAATAAAAAGGTGGGGAATTCCATTATATACACTTAATTCTACCACCTTCGGATCAATCATAATCAGTTTCACATCCTCCGGGGATGCTTTATAGAGAATACTCATGATCAGCGTGTTGATACATACGGATTTACCGGAACCAGTAGCACCGGCTATTAAAAGGTGAGGCATTTTTCCAATGTCTGTAATAACTGGTTTTCCGGCAATATCTTTTCCGGCAGCAAAGGCCAGATTGGATTTGTTGTTCTGAAATTCCGGTGACTGCAGCAGATCTCTTAGCATAACGGTACTGTTATTTGCGTTTGGAACCTCAATTCCAACAGCCGCCTTGCCGGGAATCGGTGCTTCGATACGGATATCTGTGGCCGCCAGATTAAGCTTGATATCATCTGTCAGTCCCACAATTTTACTAACCTTAACTCCCTGTTCTGGCTGAAGTTCATACCTGGTAACCGTAGGGCCGCAGCTTACATTGGTAATCGTTACATTAACTCCGAAGTTATGTAAGGTATCCTGAAGTTTTTTCGCAGTTTCCCGTAAATGACTGTCTGAATCCCCACTGTTTTTCGTTCCTTTTTTCAAAAGAGAAAGAGGGGGAAACTGATATTCTTTCTTTTCTTCAGCCTCTTTTGTAGCGATTTCTTCTTTCACGGCATTCACACCCTGTTCGATTTCTTTTTGTGAAGAGCGTGGATTTTTCGCATGCGGTGCCGGCTCTTTTTCTCTTGTTTCCTGTTCTTCTTTTGGTTCTTCAGCTAGGGAAATATCCTCTGAAATTCCCTCTTCCAGAGCAGCTATTTCCTCTATATCCTGCACCAGATGGTCAGCTCTCTGAATGGGAAATGCTTTTTCCGGAATAAAGGGTTCCAGTATTTCTGATTTTTTCCCACTTTCCGGCATGGTTTCTTTTAGGAAAGATGGCTCAGAAAATATCTGCTTGTTCTGGCGTTTCTCTGATTTTTCTTCCCTTTTTTCTTCAAATTCTATTTCGATTTCTTCTTCCGGCACTGCTGCCTTTTTCCGGCGGCGCTGTCTTCGTTCTTCCTGCTCTTCTATGGCATCTTCTTCTTCCTGCCTCATGCGTGCGGCCTCTAATCTGCGCTGTCTGTTTTTTGCAGCACTTCTGTACACCCAGTTTGTAAATTTCCGTATCATATTAAACATGGATTTCTGGGTGATCAATACAAGAGAAATCATAATTGCTGCCGCAGTGATCACATAAGTTCCAACCGTTCCAAATGCCGTGACACAGAGACGACACAAGATTCCTCCTAAGAGTCCGCCTCCTGTTTTGTATTCTGCCGAAACCTGATAATAGGTTATAATCTTCTGTTCAAAAACTGCACCTTCTGTCAAAATCTGCATAAACATACATACAGACAGAAATAACAGCAGAAACCCTGCCATCTTCCGGTATGCTTTCGGATTTCTGCCGTTGGAGATCACGAAGGCGATTCCAAGAAACATAAAAATAGGAAGTGGATAGCACACCAGTCCTACCAGCCCGAAGAAAAAACTGCTGATGGCATTTCCTACAGTGCCTCCGATACCAAAATTACTGATAAGCAGAACAATGGAAATCGCAAGCACTGTCCAAAGAGTAATTTCTGCTTCTATAGAAGTTCCGGAAACTTCCTTCTTTTGTGTCTGCCTTCCCTTTTTTCCGGATACGGAAGGTCTTTTATTTTTTGCCCGGTTTGGGCTCTTGTTCTTTTTTCTGGCCTCCGCCATAGTCATCTCTCCCCTATCTTTATCATTCCATTATAAAATATAACTGCACACCACACATGCAATTCCTAAAATAAAACAATATACTGCAAAATAGCAGAATCGTTTCTTTCTTACAAGTGTCAGCATTGTTTTAATGCAAAAGAATCCTACAAATGCTGCTACAACCGCTGCTACTATGTAAATTCCAATCGTTTCTGGAGAAGTTATAGTATCGGAAGTGCCGGTAAGTTCCACAATGCCGGCTCCAACAATCACCGGGATAGCTGCAAGAAAAGAATATTTTACAGCAAATTTCCGATTGAATCCAAGCAGCATACAGACAGCAATGGTAATGCCAGAACGTGAAATACCTGGAAAAACAGCAATTCCCTGGGCAATACCAATCAGCAGGGCTGCTCCATATCCTACATCTTTTGGTATTTTATTTCCAGCCGGAAAGAAGTCCACAACCAGCAATAGCACACCTGTAAGGAAAAAACCAACTGCAGGTGCCAGCAGATTTCCTTTTGCCTGTATGGCTGCAGTTTTCAACCAGAATCCTTCCACGGCTGTGGGTATCGTAGTAACCAGCAGCAAAAGAATCAGTTTTCTGTAATTGTTTGATATCACTTTTTTATATCTTTTTGCATCCTGATGATTCCTGTTATGAAAATAAGTTCTGATGTTATCCCATAAATCATAGACAGACTTACAACTTTCCCAGAAAAGCTTTTTTAAATCCTGGCGAAATGCAGTTAGAACAGCCGCTAAAGTCCCAATATGGAGAAGCACCTCAAATAACAGTCCTTTCTGACTGCTGAATTGAAACAGATTTTCTATCAATGCCAGATGTCCGGAACTGCTTACCGGAAGAAATTCCGTTAAGCCTTGTACCAGACCCAGCAGCAATGCCTGTATGATTGACATTTTTTTATCCTCTTCATTCGTAGTTATTATCAAATGATAATTTTATCATAAATTTATCTTTCATACAACTTAAAAAACTTAATTCTCGTTTTCTATGAGATGATAAAGCATTTCCAGAGCTTCTTTGATACCTCCTGTGGCATCAATCAGGCCTTCTTTTACAGCTTCCTCGCCTTCCAGCATCGTTCCCACATCTTTCACTAACTGGGAGGTATCCAGCATCAGTTCTTCCATGCGTTTTTGCGGCATATGAGAATGCCCTGCCACAAACCCCGTGATCCGGTCCTGTATTTTTTCCATATTCCGGTAGGTCTGCATCACACCAATAAACATACCATTGCTGCGGACAGGATGAATCACCATGGTAGCACTTGGTACAATAAAAGAATAATCTGCGGAAACTGCCAGTGGGACTCCTATAGAATGACCGCCGCCCAGTACCAGGGAAACCGTAGGCTTGCTTAATGAGGCAATCATTTCCGCAATAGCCAGGCCTGCCTCTACATCTCCCCCTACCGTGTTCAGAAGAATCAAAAGTCCTTCAATCTCCCTGCTGTCTTCAATCATGGCAAGTTTTGGCAGGATGTGTTCATATTTGGTCGTTTTGCTGTTATTTGGCAGGCATTCATGCCCTTCTACTTCTCCTATGATGGATAAAAGCTGGATACGGTGCTGTCTCTCATTTTCTTCCAGTACCACTTCACCAAGTTCCTTGATTTCTTCATTTTGTTTCTCTGTCTGCTCCAGTTTTTCCTTTTTTTCTTCAGACATAACAATACCTCCAGTGTTTATTCTGGAGGTATTATGTGTATCCTATGCTATTTTATACATGGAAGGATTACTCATCCCAATTGTGCCACACATCTGTCACATCGTCATCGTCATCAAGCAGATCCAGAGTTTTCTGCAGATTCTTGATATCCTGTTCATCTGTCAGTTCAACATAAGTCTGCGGAATCATGGCTACCTGTGCTTCTACCATTGGAATTCCTTCTTTTTCAAGAGCTTCTCTTACTGCACTGAATTCATCTGGAGCGGTAAGAATTTCATAGCTTTCTTCCTCTTCTGCGAAGTCTTCCGCACCGGCATCAAGAGCGATCATCATTAAATCATCTGCATCCATTTCACATTCTTCTTTGTCAATGATGATCTGGCCTTTGTTATCAAACATAAAGGATACAGAACCAGGTGTTCCGATATTTCCGTTTCCTTTTGTAAAATAACTTCTTACATTTCCGGCTGTACGGTTTTTGTTGTCTGTCAGTGTTTTTACAATGATAGCAACACCATTTGGGCCGTATCCTTCATATGTAAGAACTTCGAAATTATCAGCGTTGGCATCTCCTGCTGCTTTTTTGATTCCTCTGTCAATGGTATCGTTTGGCATATTATTTGCCTTTGCTTTTGCGATTACATCACGCAATTTACTGTTATTAGCAGGATCCGGTCCGCCCTCTTTTACAGCAACTACGATTTCTCTTCCGATTACTGTAAAGATTTTTCCTTTTTTCGCATCATTTTTTTCTTTCTTGTGTTTTATGTTTGCGAATTTTGAATGTCCTGACATGTCTCTTCTCCTTTTTCTTCAAGGGGCAGTTTTTCTACCCGCACTTTTTGTATTGTGTTATTTTCCACCCCGAGGATGGTAAATAAATATCCTTTTGCTTTGATTTCTTTATCCTCTGACATATTTGGCACATGTCCGAGAACAGAGGTGAGATACCCGTTTAAAGTATCAAAATCCTCTTCATCAAAATCAGATTCCAGCACTTCATCTACCTGTTCCAATGGTGTAAGTCCTTCCATCACCAGAGAATCATCCGTCTGAACCTGAATGAAGTGTTCTTCCTCATCATATTCATCCAGAATGTTACCAACGATTTCCTCCAGAATATCTTCCATGGTGACAATTCCTGAGGTCTGTCCATATTCATCCACCACAATGACCATGTGAATTTTTTTTGCCTGCATTCTTTGGAACAGGTCATTGATATTTCTGGTTTCCGGTATATAGATGGCTTCCCTGATCAGATTTGGAATTGTTCCAATAGGGGAGTCCTCATTTTGTAACAAGGTCACTTGTTTCATAACATCCTTCAAATGAAGGATTCCTACAATATTGTCAATATCCTCCCTGTAAACTGGGTAGCGGGAATTGCTGTGTTCCAGCATATAAAGCAGAGCATTTTTTAACTTCATATTTTCGTTTAATGCATGAAGATTTTTCCGGTGGGTCATAATATCTCTGGCCTCTGTTTCCGAAAACTCCATGATATTCTGAATCATTTCTGCTTCACTTTCTTCAATCACGCCCTGCTCATGGGCATCATCTACCATGGAAATAATTTCTTCTTCTGTTACATCATCATCCTGCTGATTAGGGTCAATGCCAAAGATTCTCACCACAAGATTAGAAATCTTCGTACTTAAATAAGTAACCGGTATAAAGACAGCAACAATGAATTTTACAATTCCGGCTGTGCGGTACACCCAGCGGTCAGGGTCATGAACAAACAATTTCTTAGCAGAAATGACACCTAATGCAATCAGAACAACCAGTGAAATCATATAAACAAGAAGAAATGACACATCCCAGTAAACAATATTGGGAATTTCAAGTCCTGCTGCCTGATTCAGCTGTCTGATCCAGAAATAGGCATAAGGCGTGATGGAACGGATACCTACATAACCAGCCAGAATACTTAAAAAAATGGCTGTGGTAGATATGGTGTTCACAATAGCTCCCGGGTGCTGGATTACCTCCAGAAGCCACAAAGATTTTTTATCCTTTTGTTCCAGTACCTTTTTTTCAATTTCACTTTCACTGACTTTCTGTATGGCTGCACCAAAACCATACATGATTCCATTGAAAATAATAAATAAAGCAAATACCGTCAGAGCCCATAACGGGCTGCTCCCGTCATCCATAAATTACTTTTATTCCTTCTTTCTTCTTCAATCTTTTGTACAGTTGAAAACCGTACCATGAATAAAATACCATTTTCCGTATCTTTCGTCAAGATTTCCTGCACAGAAAGCCCGTCACGGCTATGTAAGAAGTTCCAGGCTGATACACAAAGCATGGTTTACCTTGTTTAAAATCTCTGCATCCAGATGGCATACCTTATCCCTAAGCCTCCGTTTGTCGATGGTCCTAAGCTGTTCCAGAAGAATAACAGAATCCTTTACAATCGCATAGGAGGATGCATCAATCTCTATATGTGTAGGAAGTTTGGCTTTATTCATTCTGGAAGTGATGGCTGCACAGATTACGGTAGGGCTGTGCTTATTGCCAATATCGTTCTGAATGATCAGAACAGGCCGGATACCACCCTGCTCACTTCCTACCACAGGGCGAAGATCCGCATAAAAAATATCTCCTCGTTTGATAACCACACATTTCACACTCCGATTTTTTCTGTTTTTATGTTTCTATCTGATATCATTTTTCCCAATTTTTTTGTGTGTATTCATGTATTATCCAAGGTATTTTTTATTGTTGTATTAATTGTTTCCTGACTCAAGGTAAACTCTTGGCACACGTTTACTGATACAGCAGGAAAATTCATAATTGAATCTTCCGGACAGTTCACCAAGCTCTTCCATTGTGATACAGTCCTCGCCGTCTTTTCCAAGCAAAGTAACCTGGTCAAGTTCTTCTGCTTCCGGAATGTCCGTAACATCTACCATAAACTGATCCATACATACTCTTCCCAGAATAGGGGCACGTTTCCCTCGTATCAGTACACTTCCTTTATTCGATAATCCTCTCGGATAGCCGTCTGCATATCCTACCGGTATGGTAGCCACCCGCGTTTCCCGTACTGTGGTAAAAATGCCGCCGTAGCTGATTTCTACTCCCGGTTCTACGGTTTTTATGTAAGCAATATGGCTTCTCAGGCTCATAAGAGGTTTCAGAGGAACCGGTTCTCTCTCGACTTCCTTAGAGGGGTACAGGCCATAAAGAATAATCCCTGCACGGACTGCATCCAGGTTGGCTTCCTGCATACGGATGATTCCAGCACTGTTGGAACAATGTTTCATAGGAATATGCAATCCCTCCTGTTCCAAAGCACAGATAAATCCCTGAAATTTTTCATATTGTACAAGAGCAGGAGTCTTGTCTGCTTCATCTGCCCTTGCAAAATGAGTGAAAATTCCTTCAATCTCAAGCCCTGGCAGTTTGGAAATTTCAAGAATTTCCGGCACGTCTTTTTTTACATCCCGGTAACCAATCCTGGTCATTCCTGTGTCTATTTTAATATGTATTTTTAATGTTTTTCCTGCTTCTAAGGCGGCTTTTGACAGTTCTTTTGCCATGGACAATTTAAACACCGCAGGACGGAAGTCCAGCTTGGCAATTTTCTGGTAGTCTTCCTGATAGGTGTAGCCAAGAATCAGGATTGGCTTTGTAATACCAGCATTTCTAAGCTCCTCTCCTTCTTCTACCGTTGCAACTGCGATTCCCCATATTTCAGGATCTTTTTGAATCCTGCGTGCCAGGGGAACTGCTCCATGTCCATATCCATCGGCTTTTAATACCGCAATAACCTGAGTTCCGGGAGCCAGGTTTTTCTTAATATGTTCCAGATTATACGTCATGGCATCCAGGTCAATTTCTGCCTGAATCCGGCTGTGCATTTTCATAAGCTTTGTTATCCTTCTTTCTCTGCATTTCTCTCTCCGTCTTCATTCATATCTTTCAGGATTTCTCCTGTAAAACGGATGATATCGCTTGCCAGCATGGCTGCTCTTCCGAGTTTTTTTGCTGCTAGATCACCTGCTGCACCGTGAAGATATACCCCTAAACGGGCAGCCTGTACCGGACTATATCCCTGGGCGAGAAGACTCGTCAATATTCCCATAAGAACGTCTCCGCTTCCGGCAGTCGCCATTCCATCATTGCCGGACAGATTGATATAGCATGTTCCTTCCGGAGTGCTGATCACTGTTCTGGCATCTTTACATATTAAGACAGCAGAAAGCTCTTTGGCAAGTGTTTTTGTGATATTCAGGGGATTTTTTTTCCATTCCCCAGGTGAAATCCCAGTAACCCTGGATAATTCTCCCAGATGAGGCGTCAGGAGCACAGGCCCTTTATACACTCTAAGAGAATCCAGGTAATTCTTTAGAAGATTCAGTCCATCTGCATCAATAACCAAGGGTTTTTCGCTGTGCAAAAGTACATATTCCAGCAACTGCTCTGCCTGGGGAGAAATCCCAATTCCGGGACCGATTCCTATCACATCTGCCCAGGACAGGCTGGAGTCCAATAAATCTGGTATCTCGGTATCTTCCCGGTATGTTAAAAGCATGGCCTCAGGGAAGCAGGAAAAAAGTGTTCTGTTTTCTTCACAGGTACAAATCTTCAGCATTCCAGCACCTGTTTTCATAGCAGACATTCCACTCAGATAAGCAGCTCCAAACATCCCCTTACACCCTGCAATCAAAAGAATTTTTCCAAAAGTACCCTTATTTCCGTCAGGTTCTCTGGAGAAAACGTTTAAGTCCTGTTTTTCCGAAGCGAAAATATTTTCTTTGAAATTGAAATCTTCGTGTTCATAAATACCAATATCTGCTTTCACGATTTTACCTGCGTAAGCCGCCCCCGGATAAAAGCACAGACCGGCTTTTTTGTATGCAAAGGTCACAGTTAAATCGGCTTTTACCCCACATCCAAGAACCTCTCCGGTATCGGCACAGATTCCTGACGGGATATCTACTGCAACGATTTTCCCCTTGTAGTTCTCCAGGCTTTCTATCACTTCTTTGTATTTGCCTGATACTGCTCTGGACAATCCCACACCAAAGATAGCATCCACGATAGTAGTATATTCATGAAGATGAAAAGTATTGACAAAGGATAAACCATATTTTTTTCCAATATCTATCTGTTTTTTCATTTCCTGTGTAAAATGTTCCTGATTTCCTAAAATAGAGACATCCACGCAGCAGCCGGATAAATGCAAAATTCTGGCTGCTACGACTCCGTCAGCACCGTTATTTCCGCTTCCACATAATACCAGTATCTTTTCAAGGGGAAATTGCAGCTGTTTTAGTGCTTCTGTCACTGCAAGACCTGCCCTTTCCATGAGAACCAGTGACGGAATCCCTATTTGTTCTATGGTGTAAGCATCCAGTGCTTTCATTTCCTTTCCAGTTACAATCCGCTCCATACAACAAAATCCTTTCCAACCAGGTCATAGAAAAACAGCCTGGTTTCTGACAATTTATAAAAAGGCCGCCGTAAAATCACTTTCACGTCAGCCTTTCCCATTTATTTTTTTTCTGTTCCATTTTCCTGTTCAGCAGCAGAGCAGTTTAAATTATAAGAAAGACGCATCAGGCTTTCAGACAGATGCACATTTTCTACAATTACATCTTTTGGAACTGACAAGTCCAGATGTGCAAAATTCCAAATAGCTTTTACACCATTTTTTACCAACAAATCTGCCGTTTCCGCTGCATTATTTTTTGGCAGAGTCAATGTAGCAATCTCTACGTCGTTTTCCTTCAAAAAGCCGGGAAGTTCGTCTATCATACGAATCTGGTTTCCGCGTATGGAAACGCCTTTTAAAACAGGATTTATATCAAAAATGCCTACTACCTTGAATCCTCTTTTTTCAAATTTTACATAATGAGCAAGAGCCTGACCGAGATTTCCTGCACCAATAATAATCATATGATGTGTTTTATCCAGGCCCAAAATTTTTCCAATTTCTGAATACAGATAAGAGACATTATAGCCATACCCCTGCTGTCCGAATCCGCCGAAATTGTTTAAATCCTGACGAATCTGTGATGCAGTGACCTGCATTTTTTCACTTAACTCATTGGAGGATATCCGTTCTACACCTTCTTCTATGAGTTCATCTAAATATCGGTAATACCGGGGTAGTCTCTTAATAACTGCTTTTGATATGCATTTTTCCTCCACATTAAACCCTCCTGTACCAAAAATATGCATTTCTAACCTTTATTATATAGAATTGTTAAATTAAAGTCAATCATTATTCATTTTATTGGTTGTCAAATTCTGTATTTTCGATATAATAGAAATGATTATTTGCAAAAAAGGAGAAATTACATCATGATATTAGCATGTCAGAATATAGAAAAATCTTTTGACGGTGTCACTCTGCTTCATGATGCCAGCTTTCATATAGAAGACCGGGAAAAGGCTGCCCTTGTGGGGATTAATGGGGCAGGTAAGTCAACACTCTTCAAGATTATTGTAGGGGAACTTGGTGCAGATGACGGACAGGTAATCTTGTCCAAAGGAAAAACTCTGGGTTATCTGGCACAGCACCAGGAGCTTACCAGTGAACTTACTATCTACGATTCTCTTCTTCAAGTGAAGCAGCATGTGCTTGATATGGAAAGCCGCATGAGAGAGATGGAAATTGAAATGAAACATACAACCGGGGAAGAACTAACCAAACTAATGGAGTCCTATTCCCGTCTTACCCATGAATTTGAACTGGAAAACGGATATGCTTATAAAAGCGAGCTTGTAGGCGTGTTAAAGGGACTTGGGTTTGAAGAAGATGATTTTACAAAGCAGGTATCTACGCTTTCCGGAGGGCAGAAAACCAGGGTTGCACTTGGGCGTCTTTTGCTGTCTAAACCGGATATTATCCTTTTAGATGAGCCTACCAACCATCTGGATATGGATTCTATTGCCTGGCTGGAAACTTATCTTCTGAACTATCCGGGAGCAGTATTTATTGTGTCTCATGACCGTTATTTTCTGGACAAAGTAGCTACAAAAATCATAGAGATTGATAACACCCGAGTAACCTCTTTTACGGGGAATTATTCTGCCTACAGCGAAAAAAAGGCCATGCTCAGAAAGGCTGCTTATCAGGCATATCTGAACCAGCAGCAGGAAATTAAACACCAGGAAGAAGTCATTGCAAAGCTAAAGTCTTTTAACAGGGAGAAGTCTATAAAAAGGGCAGAAAGCCGGGAGAAAATGCTGGAAAAAATCGAAGTTCTGGAAAAGCCGGTTGAGGTGGATAATTCTATGAGAATTACTCTGCGGCCAAGAATCACCAGCGGAAATGATGTGCTTACCGTAGAACATTTAAGCAAGTCTTTCCCTTCTCTTCCACTGTTTGAGGATTTGAATTTCTCTATTAAACGTGGAGAACGTGTAGCCATTATCGGAAACAACGGAACCGGAAAAACAACCATCCTGAAAATTTTAAATCAGATTCTTCCTGCCGATGAAGGTACTTTCCATCTGGGAAGCAAGGTACATATCGGCTATTATGACCAGGAGCATCATGTGCTTCATATGGAAAAAACAATTTTCGAAGAAATACAAGACGATTATCCTAAGCTGACCAACACAGAAATACGGAATCTTCTGGCTGCATTTTTGTTTACCGGTGATGATGTTTTTAAACCGGTTTCTGCATTAAGCGGTGGGGAAAGAGGTCGTGTTTCTCTGGCAAAATTAATGCTTTCCGAAGCTAATTTTTTAATCCTGGATGAACCTACCAACCACCTGGATATTACGTCAAAAGAGATTCTGGAAGAAGCACTGAACAACTACGAAGGAACTGTTTTATATGTCTCTCATGACCGTTATTTCATCAACAAAACAGCTACCAGAATCCTGGATCTTACGAATAAAAAACTGGTAAATTATATAGGGAATTATGATTATTATCTTGAGAAAAAAGAAGAGCTTACAGAAATCTATGCACCTAAAGAAGAGGAAGAAGTGACTGTGGAGGCTGTTTCTGCCACAAAACTAGACTGGAAACAACAAAAAGAAGAACAGGCCCGCATCCGGAAGCGTGAAAATGAACTGAAAAAGACAGAAAAAGCCATTGAAGAGCTGGAAACCAGAGATGCCCAAATCGATGAGGAAATGTCTGATCCGCAGGTAGCTACCAATGTGGCAAAATGTGTGGAGTTGTCGAAAGAAAAGGCTGAGATTGCTGAAAAACTGGAAGAACTCTATGAAAAGTGGGAAGAACTGGCACAGTAGTCCAGTTCTTCCTTTTTGTCTTGGTATATTTATTTATTCTTGTGGGCTTCTTTTGGCCAGCCATTCAGGCTTCCAGCTTTTTGCGTATTTCCAGGATAAAGTCTTTGCTGTTGAGCACTTTTGGGTTTTCCAGTGTGGTGATCATTGCCAGGTCTTTTGTCATATTCCCTTCCTCGATAACAGCTATCGTAGCCTTTTCCAGCTTATCTGCGAATTCCTGAAGAGCCATATTTTCATCCAGTTCTCCCCTTTTTCTCAGAGCACCGCTCCATGCAAAAATGGTTGCTACCGAATTGGTGGATGTTTCTTCGCCCTTTAAATATTTATAATAATGACGCTGCACCGTTCCGTGAGCAGCTTCGTATTCAAAATAGCCATGTGGAGATACCAGAACAGAAGTCATCATAGCCAGTGAGCCAAAGGCAGAGGAAACCATATCACTCATGACATCACCGTCATAGTTTTTGCATGCCCAGATAAAACCGCCTTCCGCTTTCATCACCCTTGCCACAGCATCGTCAATCAGCGTATAGAAGTAGGTAATACCTGCTTTCTCAAAAGCATCCTGAAATTCTTTTTCATAGATATCCTGAAAAATATCCTTAAAGGTATGGTCATATTTTTTTGAAATGGTATCTTTTGTAGAAAACCATAAATCCTGCTTGGTATCCAAAGCATAGGAAAAACAGCTTCTGGCAAAGCTTTCTATAGAATCGTCCAGATTGTGCATCCCCTGAACCACACCTGCACCTATGAAATCATGTACCAATTCCCTAGTTTCCGTACCATCTTTTGCAGTATAGACAAGCTCTACCCTGCCTGGACCTGGAATCACCATCTCTGTGTTTTTATACACATCTCCGTACGCATGTCTTGCAAGAGTAATAGGCTTTTTCCAGTTTTTCACACAAGGCTCAATGCCTTTTACAAGAATAGGTGCTCGAAAAACGGTACCGTCAAGCATAGAACGGATGGTTCCATTTGGACTTTTATACATATTTTTCAGATGATACTCTTCCATCCTTGCCGCATTGGGGGTGATTGTTGCACATTTTACAGCTACTTTATATTTCTTTGTCGCATTGGCAGCATCTATGGTTACCTGATCATTGGTTTCATTGCGGTATTCTAATCCCAGATCATAATATTCTGTTTTTAAATCTACGAAAGGCTCAAGCAGCTCTTCTTTTATGATTTTCCACAGAATCCTGGTCATCTCATCTCCATCCATTTCTACCAGGGGTGTTGTCATTTTTATTTTTTCCATGGTATCTCCTCCTTCGATTTTATTTCATCTCTTCTTTTAAAACCTCATCTAAATCAAAGCTTTTTAAATTTTCAATGGTGTTTATAATGTGCTGATAAGCCGCCTTATCTGCTGCTTTTGCATCTTGTTTCCGAATTGCTTCTAGGATTTCCCTGTGTTCCTGTGTGGAAGGCTGTGTCCGCTTTCTTTGCCGCACAGATGCCATCCGCACACGCTGAAGATACTGGTGAAAATCAAGCAAGGTATGTGCCAGTATCTTACTTTTGGAAGCCTCATACAGTAATTTATGGAATTCTCCGTCTTGCTGGCAGACCTGTTCAAAATTTCCTTTTTCTGCATGGTAATCCGACAGGACAATAGCTTCTTCCATTTTTCCTAATTGTACTTCTGTCACATGTTCTGCCGCCATGGATGCACATAATCCTTCTAACTTTGCCCGAATCAGATACATATCCATAACGTCTTTTGACGAAATACCGGATACAAAAGCCCCTTTATTGGGAATCAATTGTACCAGGCCTTCCAACTCCAGCTGCCGGATCGCTTCTCTTACCGGGGTGCGGCTGACACCCATCTCTTTTCCAATGGTACATTCTACCAGTTCATCCCCTTTTTTGTATCTTCCCCTTAAAATATCATTTCTCAGTTTTTCAAATACTTTCCCACGTAAAGATTCTCCTGCCATATTTCATTCATCCTTCTCCTAATGTTATTCCCAGACGGTTGCAGCATTCTGCAATCACGGTAAGAAGTTCTTCATCCGTGAGCACTGTCACACGGCCTTCTTCATACTGGGCATCTACCCATGCTTTTACCATGGCAACCAGCTCGCTGTTTTTGTCCACCTGCCTGTTCTGTTCCAGACGAAAATGATTGTTAATCCAGTGTGCAATCCCTGCCAGACCAGAAGTATTGGAGACTGCTACCTGGGGTGCACGATGAAGGAACTTCTCTGTATCAAAGATATTATAAATCTCTTCGTTTTTCAAGAGACCATCTGCATGAATACCTGCTCTTGTCACATTGAAGGAAGTTCCTGCGAAGGGGGTTCTCGGTGGAATCTGATACCCAATTTCTTTTTCATAGTATTCTGCCAACTCTGTGATAACTGTAGTATCCATGCCATCCAGACTTCCTTTTAATTGTGCATATTCGAAAACCATTGCCTCCAGAGGTGTATTTCCGGTTCGTTCTCCGATTCCAAACAACGAACAGTTTACACCGCAAGCACCATAGAGCCATGCTGTTGTAGAATTGCTCACTGCCTTATAAAAATCATTGTGCCCATGGAATTCGATTAACTCTGAGGGGATTCCGGCATGGGTCATAATACCATAGATGATGCCAGGTATAGAACGTGGAATCACAGCTCCTGGATAATTGACCCCGTATCCCATGGTATCGCAGCAGCGCACCTTAATGGGAATGGAATACTCTTCCATGAGTTTTGTCAGTTCCAGGCAGAATGGGATGACATAACCATAAATATCAGCCCTTGTAATATCTTCTAGATGGCATCTGGGACTGATTCCGATTTCCAGGCAATCCCTGATCACAGACAGATAATGCTCCATAGCCTGTCTTCTTGTCATTTTCATTTTATAAAAAATATGATAATCAGAACAGCTTACCAAAATTCCTGTTTCTTTTAATCCGATATCTTTTACTAATTCAAAATCCTGTTTGTTCGCACGAATCCAACTGGTAATCTCTGGAAACTGGTATCCCTTTTCCATACATTTGTAAACCGCATCCCGGTCTTTTTTGCTGTATAAAAAGAATTCACTCTGACGGATTTTTCCATTTGGCCCGCCCAGGCGGTGAAGATAATCATAAATTGTGACAATCTGCTGGGTGCTGTAAGGTGCTCTGGACTGCTGCCCATCACGAAAGGTTGTATCCGTAATCCAGATGTCGTCCGGCATATGGTGTGGCACAATCCTATCATTAAAAGCAATTTTCGGTATTTCTGTATAAGGGAACAGGTTATGAAAGACATTTGGGGTCTCAACATCAACTAATGGATACATATGTTCCTCTAATTCTAATAAATTGGTATGATAGTTCATTCTTACTGCTCTGTTAATCATAACACACTCACTCCTGACTTGTCTGGTATTTTAATGCTATATTTCTTTACTAGAATAAATCATTTGTATTATTGTATACAATAGTACAAGCAATGTCAATCATTTTTTTAAATACTATAACAGCCATAACAATTAGTTATATATCGCAGTACATTTCCCTTGCAATTTTCCTCTTAATCCTTTACAATAAAAAATAAATAAGAACATATATTCGATTCTAAGGAGGCATGAACAGATGAAATCCATTTGGTATATTCCATGTATTGTTCTGCTGCTACTTGTAGTGGTGTTTTTTATATATCGCAAAAAGAATTACTATCCATATGCGGCCAGACATTTACTAACCAAAAGAGAATACCGCTTTTATCTTCTTTTGCGGGAAGTGGCTGATGAGTATCATTATATTATATGCCCGAAAGTCGGGGTGAAAGATTTGTTGAGTGTGACAGATCAAAAACAATATATGAAATATTTTCATAAAATTGCCCAGAAGCATGTGGATTTTGTGATTTGTGATAAGGATTTGTACGTGCTTTTTGCCATTGAACTGGATGACAGCACACACGAAACAAAAGATGCGAAAAAAAGGGATCATCTAAAAGATAAAGCCTTTGCTGCTGCGGGAATCCCCTTAAAAAGAATCCGGGAAATTGACAAAAAACAGATCTACAAGCTGTTTCGTTAAGATTATTTTTATTAAAATAAGGAGCTGCACAAAACAGCTCCTTGCCTTCTGGTTTAATTTTCTATTGGTGGAAGATTAATCTTCATTACTGATTTCTGAACTTTTTCCAAATCGGTAAAAATCCGGCAACAGCCCCACAGGCTGCCGGAATCATCCAGCCCAGGTGTAGATTGTAAAGAGGAAGTTTGCTTGCCCATTCTGTGAATATACCAAAAGTGATACCAGCATTATCCATTGCATTTAGAAAGGCAAAGCAAAAAGCTCCTAGCATACTGAGAATATATACCATTTTCCTGTTTCCTATCCATTTTCTTACGAAAGAAAGCAGAATCAGCACAATCAATGCCGGATAGATCATCATAAGCACAGGCTGTGATACTGTTATAAGATAAGACAGTCCTACATTGCTCACAGCAAAACTGAACAAACATACTCCTGCTGTGATTTTCCTATAAGACACAGAGGGCAGAAGTTCATGGAAATAATCGGCAAAAGACGTCGTGAGTCCAATGGAAGTAGTCATACAGGCTAGGAATACAGATACCCCCAGTGCCATTCCGCCCACAGGTCCAAGAAGATCACTGGCCACTCCGTGAAGAAGTGCTCCTCCATTTTCAAATATCGTATGAGTGGTAGCGCCAATATAAGTGAGCATATAGTAAATAGTGCTTAGAATCAACACTGCCCCGATTCCGGAAAAAACTGTGTATTTCACTACATTTTTTCTCTCTTTTACTTGAAATCCATTGATTGCGTTAATAATAATGATAGCAAAAACCGGTCCAGCAGGACCATCCAGGGCGTTGTAGCCTTCAATCATTCCTTTAAAAAAAGCAATGTCTTGGTATTCTCCCTGAGCCTTTTGTATTGCACCGTATTGCAAGGCATTCTGAGATTTATCAGAAAGCACGCACACTAGATACAGCAGGACAATGCTCACAATCAGAACCGGGGTCATATATTTTCCGATAATGTCTACTACCTTGCCCGGATTCCCGCTGAGATAATAAGTAAGAAGAAAAAATACCGCTGTTACCAAAAGGGAAGCCAGCCAGCCGTATCTCTGTGGTACATAAGAGCGGACAGCCAGTTCATAGGAGACGCTCCCTGTCCTTGGCAATGCAAAAAGCGGTCCAATGAGCAAGTACACGGTAATGGATAAACACAGGGAAAATTTTCTGCTTACCAAATCTCCAAGATCCATAATTTTATTTCCAACCAGTACCACTGCAATGATTCCCAGCAGGGCGATTCCTGCATCTGTCAAAATAAATCCGGCAAGTGCCGGTAGATAGTTCTCTCCAGCAACCTGTCCCATTGCCGGAGGAAAAATCATATTGCCTGCCCCAAAAAAGATAGCAAATAATGTAAATGTCAAAGACAGAACTTGTCTCATTTTTAGTTTTTCCATAGATTTCTCTCCTGTTAAAAAAAGCATGACACCCAGCCATGCTTTCTATTTTCTTAAAAATCTTTTTATTTTATATCACAATCTGATTTCTTTGTCAATTTTTCACTCTGCTAAATCAATAAAGAGAAATATTATATTTATTGTAGAAATCTCTGCAATTGAAAAAGCCCCCACCCTTGAAGATTGTGAGGATAACCAAGATTTTTTGCAGACGCCTTTAGTTTTCTCTTTACGTCTACATTAGAATATTCTGGATGCTTTTCCAGCAAAAGGGCAATTCCTCCAGTTACCATAGGGGTTGCCATAGATGTGCCGCTTTTGGCAGCATAAGCATGTGGACTTTTTTGATTACTGCAAGAAATAATTTCATTTCCTGGAGCTACAATATCTGGTTTGCTGATACAGTCTTTGGTTGGTCCCCGGCCAGAAATCCCCTGATTTTTTAAAATCATATCAGATGCTCCCACGGTAATTACCTTCTTGCTGCACCCGGGAGCGGTAATACTGCCGCTATGAGGTCCCAGGTTTCCTGCTGCTGCCACTATAACCAGCCCTAGATCCCAGGCATCTTCCACTGCCTGGATTAAATCAGAATTATCCTCCTGTGTCGTAGTTCCAACAGAAATATTCACAATTCGTATATGATATAACTCTTTGTATTCTTTAATCCACTGTATTGCATTTATTACATATTCTTTTTTTCCGTTTCCTTTTTCGTCTAAAACTTTTATGGGTATCAGACTGCAACCAGGAGCAATCCCACAATATTTTCCCCTGCTGCCTTTGCCGTCTCCTCCGATAATGCCGGCCACATGTGTTCCATGTCCGTTATCATCATAAGGAACAGTTTTTCCATGTATATAATCTTGAAAAGCTATAATTCGGTTTTGAAAATCTATATGGGGGAAGATGCCGGTATCCAGAATCGCCACACCGATTCCTCTTCCGGTACAAGCTTCCTTCCTCGCAATATCCTGCCAATTACTGTCTGATTTTTTTATTTTGTCCATGACAAAATTTCCTTTTTCATTAATATATGTGTTAGGAAAGAAAAGGTTGCTTCCACTACTCCATGCCATGTGCCAGATAACTTCATCGTAATTGACGTCAGGCAAACAATTTATAGCTATTTATGTATCGTATAATACTCTAGTCCTAAAACACTTTTTCTTATACATATTTTTTTTACATCTCCAATAGATGTTTCTTTATATGTACTTCTAGAAACACTGAATTCTGCTTCTTCTCCCTTCCAATTTCCATATAACAAATAACTATTTGCACTATCACCTGTGTTTACATCTTTATCTGTAATGGTTACGGTTTCATGAACAGGTTTGTCAAAGGTCAGTACAACATTCAACGGAAGTACAATAGAAAAGGAAATAGCCAATACCGCAAAAATAACGGAAGTTTTTTTTTGTCCTTGTTTCTATATAGATATACGGATAAAATCTGATATATATGGCATAAGTAACTAAGAGTATGGAAATCAGGATTAGAAACTTAATTTTGCCACCTATGACATAGGCTGTCACATTAGAAAAAGCCAAAATCGAATCTGCTGTTTTGAGATTTTTGTTTATTTTTGTAATATTAAATCCTTTCTTTTTCATCCAATCTTCCCTAACTTAATATTTAATATTTTGTATCACTCATATAAAATTATCTGATTTCAATATTCTTCATAGTTGTCAATCCCATACGAATTAAAATAGTTTCCACAATGCGCTACCAAATAATAATTATAATCAAGGCAAACATGTATAAGATAAAGAAATCTTTGCAATATAATTTCTTCATTTGGTTTTCCCATGCTTTCAAAATTATAGTTATTTAGTATTGTTTTATTATATCATTAGTGCCTTTTGCAGTCATTACATTTCTGTTATCTGTCAGAATATTTTTATCTGTTTTTCTGGTTAAGCCATCCTGTCGAAATACTGGATTTTATAATTTTCCTATGACAGCTTACATACAGACTTTAAATATTAAAATTTCCCCTGCTATGTTTTTACACATATCAGGGGAAAACATTAATCTTAACCTTTTTGATTATCTGCCAGCTTCATAACCTCTTCCAAAGACAAGCCCGTTATCTCTGCGATTTCTTCTATAGAATCACGTCCTCTTGCCAGCATCTTTAGAGCTGTGTTCACTTTTTCTTTTTCTGCTACTTCATTTCTCATCTCTTCCAAAAGTCTGCTCATCTGGCTTCGACCTCCTTCTGTTTCTTTTAAGTATCTGACTTCTTCTGCCAGTAATGGGTTTACCATATCTTTTGCGTCTTTGCAGTTAAAGTCATGCATCAGGCTTCCTACAGGATGTTCCAGGTTTCTATATTCACCATTCACGTATAGGATATGGGTTCCGTCACCGAACAATGCATTATCCATCTCAGAAATTTTTCTTTCGATATGATAA
>Peterbilt_p2__coassemble_248_pt1 | contig 47987 bp, 49 predicted proteins | sample Peterbilt_p2__metabat2_high_PE_039 | metagenome-assembled genome bin Peterbilt_p2 | reverse complement strand
AAACCGGGTATTGGCGGACATCTTCCCGGAGCTAAAATTGTGGGAGACGTATCACGCACCCGAATGATTCCAGAAGGCTCTGATGCCATCTCTCCTGCTCCTCATCACGATATTTATTCTATTGAAGATTTACGCCAGCTGGTTTATTCACTGAAAGAAGCCACGGAATATAAAAAGCCGATTATTGTAAAAGTAGCTGCTGTCCACAATATTGCAGCCATTGCCAGCGGAATTGCCAGAAGCGGTGCAGATATCATTGCCATTGACGGTTTCCGGGGCGGTACCGGAGCAGCACCTACCAGAATCCGTGACAATGTTGGAATTCCTGTGGAACTGGCTCTGGCCGCTGTAGACCAGAGACTTAGGGATGAAGGCATCCGAAATCAGGTTTCCCTTGTGGTAGGAGGCAGTATCCGCAGCGCTTCCGATGTAGTAAAAGCCATTGCCCTGGGAGCTGATGCCTGTTATGTGGCAACAGCAGCTCTTTTGGCTCTGGGCTGTCATCTATGCCGCACCTGCCAAAGCGGCAAATGCAACTGGGGAATCGCTACGCAGCGTCCGGAGCTTGTAAAAAGACTGGATCCGGAAACAGGAAGCCAGCGTCTCATAAACCTGATGACTGCCTGGAAGCACGAAATCAAAGAACTTATGGGAGGCATGGGGATTAATTCCATTGAAGCTCTCCGGGGCAACCGTCTGATGCTCCGTGGCATTGGTTTAAACGAAAAAGAACTGGAAATCCTTGGAATTTCCCATGCCGGAGAATAAAATATTATATCATTTTAGCAAGGAGATGTGTTATACTATGAAAGTGATTGATGCTGCTGCTTTAGATTATAAAACATTAAATGAAGCCCTGCGGCAGCCGGAACACAGCTATGTGATCCAGAACTGCTGTGGCCAGCGCTTCATTGGAGCCGGCATGTCTGACCGGGATATTACCATCCAGGGGATTTCCGGCAATGCCCTTGGTGCTTACTTAAACAATGCTAATATTACCGTAAATGCCAATGCACAGGATGCAGTAGGTGATACCATGAATGCGGGAAAAATCCTGATTCATGGCAGTATCGGAGATGCAGCCGGATATGCTATGAGAGGCGGTAAAATCTATGTCCGTGACCATGCAGGCTACCGGGCAGGGATTCATATGAAAGCTTACAAAGACAAAATTCCTGTTATGATCATTGGCGGATGTGCCGGAAGCTTTCTGGGCGAATACCAGGCCGGAGGGATTCTTGTAGTGCTTGGACTGAATGCATCTGGCCGCCCTATTGTTGGAAATTTTCCCTGCACAGGTATGCACGGCGGAAAATTATTTCTCCGGGGAGATTTCAGAAACCTGAAATTTCCTGCACAAGTTACCGCAGCCATTGCCACCTGTGAAGACTTGCAGGAAATCATGGAGGATTTAAAGGAGTATTGTGAGGACTTCCACTATGACCTGGAAACCATACTCTCCTCTCCTTTTACCCTGGTCACACCAGACAGCAAAAATCCATATAAACAGATGTATGTAGCAAATTAACAAGAAAGAGGTTACGCTATGAAATATTCCCAGCAAGAAATTATTCAGTATGTCCAAGAAGAGGATGTGAAGTTTATCCGTCTGGCCTTCTGTGACGTATTTGGAAAACAGAAAAATATATCCATTATGCCCAATGAGCTTCCAAAAGCCTTCACTTATGGCATTGCCATTGATGCATCTGCGATTGACGGATTTGGTGATGAAACCCACTCGGATCTGTTTCTCCACCCAGAACCGGACACCCTCATGCCGTTGCCCTGGAGACCAGAAGAAGGCAGTGTGGTGCGGATGTTCTGTAACATTACCTACCCAAATGGTACTCCTTTTGAATATGATTCCCGTATGATTCTGAAGCAGGCCATTGAAGAAGCTGCCAAAGAAGGTCTTCAGTTCTTCTTTGGCACAGAACAGGAGTTTTATCTCTTCCAGCTGGATGACCATGGTGAACCTACCAAGATTCCATATGATCATGCCGGGTATATGGACATTGCACCGGAAGACAAGGGAGAAAACATCCGAAGAGAAATCTGTCTGACCCTGGAGCAAATGGGAATCCGGCCGGAAAGCTCTCACCATGAACAGGGACCTGGGCAGAATGAGATTGATTTCCGCTACTCAGATCCTCTGACAGCGGCTGACAATGCAATGACCTTTCAGACCGTGGTAAAAGCAATTGCTTTACGAAACGGCCTTTATGCTGATTTTAGTCCTAAACCGCTGCACCATCAGCCCGGAAATGGATTTCACATCAATATATCTGTGAAATCTACTTATGACCAGGATTGTATGAACTCTATGATTGCCGGGATTCTGGATAAAGCTTCGGAAATGACTCTTTTTCTGAATCCTCTTGAGAATTCCTATGAACGTTTTGGCCAGGATAAGGCACCACGCTATATCTCCTGGTCCAGCGAAAACCGCTCCCAGCTTGTCCGTGTTCCTGCAGCACTGGGAGAATATCGCCGGGCAGAGCTGCGTTCTCCTGACCCTGCTGCAAACTCTTATCTTGCATTTGCCTTGTTAATCTATGCCAGCATGTATGGAATCAAAGAGAATCTGGAGCTTCCAGAGCCTGCGGATCTGAACCTTTTTAAGGCACCTATTGAAGTTCTTGCAAATTTCCGCCAGCTTCCCGGAAATCTTCCTGCTGCCTGCCAGGAAGCAAAAAACAGCAGTTTTATCAAAAAATGTATTCCTAAAGCCATTACAGAACTTTACTGCAGCCGGTAAGCGTAAGAAAAATCAAAAAGGAGGGGGAACAAAATGAGTTTAAAAGAACGCATTTACAGTGTTTTACTTGTATCCTCAAACGATAGCTTTACCTCTGCCTTTACCGGTTTTCTTCCGCCTTCCAGATATAAACTGGTTCACAAAGTTTCCAGTGTCAGTGCTGCAAAAAGAATCCTGACGGAGAATACCTTTGATTTTATCATCATCAATTCTCCCCTCACAGATGAAAGTGGCATACGTCTGGCTATGGACACCTGTGCTGGAAAATCTTGTGCGGTTCTTCTGCTGGTGAAGCGGGAACTGCATAACGAGATTCATGATAAAGTGGTGGATTATGGCGTATTTACCCTGCCAAAACCTATTTCAAAGCCTACGTTACTTCAGTCACTTGGATGGATGGAAAGTGCCAGAGAACGTCTGCGGCAATTTGAGAAAAAATCTTTATCTGTTGATGAAAAGATGGCAGAAATACGTCTGGTAAACAGAGCGAAATGGCTTCTGATCAGTGAACTGAAGATGAGTGAGCCGGATGCTCACCGTTACATAGAAAAGCAAGCCATGGACCGTTGCGTATCTAAACGAATTGTGGCAGAGGAAATCATCAAAACCTATTCTTGAACAAAAAAGAACATTTCAAAGAATCAATCAAAAAATAAAAGATTCTTCAAAATGTTCTTTTTATTTCCCGTATTTACAAATTATTCTCCAATTTTAATAACAGCCTTTACAATATCTGCTTTGTTGTTCACACTATAGTCCATGGCCTTCTGTGCTTCATCCAAAGTGAAGATATCTGTAACAATTCCTTTTAAATTTACCTTTCCGGAAGCAACTGCATCAATGGCCATTGGATAAATATGGCGGTAGCGGAATACTGTTTTAAAGGTCAATTCTTTATCCAGTGCAAGGCTCATAGGCAGAGTCATTTCTCCTGATTTGCTATATCCCACTAATACGATGGTTGAGCCTTTTTTCGCCATCTGGATGGCCTGTCTTGTGGTGATTTCCGTACCGGCGGTTTCTATAACCAGGTCTGTGCCATTTCCGCCTGTCAGTTCTTTTACACGTTCCATAACATTTTCCTTGGCTCCATTGATTACACCGGAAGCACCTAATTCCAATGCTTTTTCCAGACGTTTTTCCATAATATCTACCACATAAACCTCAGATACTCCTCTGGCTTTCAAGGCCATCATGGACACCAGCCCGATACATCCTGCTCCCATGACTACTGCCTTCTGTCCCAGATGGGCATCTCCCTGAATGGCTGCATGAAAACCAACGGCTAAAGGCTCAATTAATGCACCTTCCAATGTACTGACATTGTCTGGAAGCTTAAAGCATAAATCTGCCTCATGGGCAACATATTCCTGGAATACGCCATCTACCGGAGGTGTTGCAAAAAAGACTACATCCGGGCAGAGATTATATTTTCCTTGCTTGCAGAATTCGCAGTGCCCACAGGTTTTCCCAGGTTCTAATGCAACACGGTCTCCCACTTGTAAATGTTTGACATTTTCTCCCACTTCTACAACAGTACCGCCCGGTTCATGTCCCAGTACAAATGGCGGCTCTACGACATAATCACCAATAGCACCTGTTTCATAATAATGCAGATCTGAGCCGCAGATTCCTACATATTCCAGTTTTACTAAAACTTCATCTTCCTTTGGATGTGGAATCTCCCTCTCTTCAAAACCCATTTTCCCAATTCCATTCATGACAGCAACCTTCATTTTTCCGTTCATTGCATCTTCCTCCGATCTTAATTAATTAAATACTTAATTAAATAGTTTTATTATCTATATTTAGAATAGAATACAGGTACGGTTTTGTCAATACTAAATTTTTTCTACAAACCGTTCTATAACATACAAAGCTGCTCCCAGGGCTGCTGCACCTGTTTTATAGAAACACGGCAAAACATAGTGCCCATCTTCCGAAAAGGTACTGCGTTTGGAAACTTTCTGACGGATTTCCTGTATATGCTCTTCCAGATAACTCCCCACATACCCGCCAAGAATCACGTCACAGTCCAGTACCATATGGATATTATTGATTGCGATTGCCAGATAGGATGTATATTGTTCCCATTCTTCTTTCAATGCCTGATTCCCCTGTCTTAGCCCGTCAAAAAAATCTTCCAGCTTTCCGCCTGCCGGTTTTGCCAGCCGCTCTGCTGTACAGTAGGAGTCCAGACAGCCATTTTTTTTACAATAACAGGGCAGGCCATCTGGCACAATGGTCATATGCCCCACTTCTCCGCAGCGGAATTCTTTTCCATATACCAGCCTTCCCTCTGTAAAAACAGAACCGCCTACTGTATTGCTAAGAGAAAAATAGAAAAAGATTTTTTCTTCTCCCGCCTGCATACCCTCTGCATAAGCCCCTGCATTTGCGTCATTTAAAAACATACAGGGATACGAAAAAGCACGTTCTATCTCATGAAAAGAAATGGAACCTGTATTTAGTACATGGGAGCTGGTAATTTCTTTTTTTTCTAAATCTACAATTCCGGGAATCGAAATCCCTATTCCAAGTACCGGCTTCTGCTTCGCAGGACTGTCTTCCAGAAATGCTTCTAACTTCTCATTTACTCCCATAAAATAGTCCTGGCTGTTGTAAAACGGATACGGTATTCTTTCGTACTTTAATATCTCCCCGGTCACATTTGTGAGCAAAAGGCCAATGTGATTTCTGGTAATATCAAGTCCTGCTGCCAGGGCTGCATTTCCGTGAACAGACAGTGCTTTTGCCTTTCTTCCACCAGTAGATTCCAGCTCTCCTTTTTCTTCAATCAGTCCCATTTCCAGCAATTCTTTTGTGTTCTGCGTCACAGTGGGAAGACTGAGATTTAATTCATATGCAATATCTGGATTTGAACAGATACCGCCCTTTCTTAAATAGCGGTATATACGGTTTCTGTTCTTTCTCTTTACCTCTTTATTGGTTATTTTTTTACTTTCCATACATCCTCCGGAAATTACTTTGTTAAAGTGTTTTTTTTAGTATAACATTTCTGTTATTCATATTACAAGCTCCCGCACATAAATTAAAAAGAGTATATTTCAGGAGTATCTTATGCCTTCCATCCGGGAAATGATTTTATCGGAACAATATGCAGATATCATTCTTCCTGTTTACACGGATTTCAAGGAAGAATATAAAGAACACGGTGCTCAGATTTTCAATGATTATTATGGCATGGTACATTATCTTCTTGAAGAAGAAGTATTTCAAAATTACTATGACTATGGATTTTTTTATAATACCATCCCAAAGCTGCTTACCCTCCTCGATATGGAAAGCCTGGAAGTCTCCGGGATCACAGCTGTGCAGAATCAGCCGGTTTTGGGACTAAATGGCCGGGATGTGCTCATTGGCTTTCTTGATACCGGGATTGACTGCACCCATCCTGCTTTCCGCTATTCGGATGGCTCAAGCAGGATTGTAGGGCTCTGGGATCAAACCATACAGACCAAAACGCCGCCTTTTGATCTGGAATACGGCAGTGCCTACACCAGAGAAGAAATCAATGCTTTTCTGTCCTCTGAGAATGCGGAGGAACTGCTGCCGGGAAAAGACGAAAACGGCCATGGTACTTTTCTGGCAGGTGCTGCGGCCGGAAGCCTGCTTCCTGAACGGAATTTCAGCGGAGCTGCACCGGAAGCCATGATTGCTGTTGTGAAGTTAAAACCAGCCAAACAATACTTAAAAGATTTATTTTATATCACAGGAAACGTACCTGCCTATCAGTCTACCGATATTATGATGGGTATCCGCTATCTGATTCTACTGGCTAACCAGTTGAAAAAGCCTCTTGTCATCTGCCTTGGACTTGGTTCAAACCAGGGAAGCCATTCCGGCAGTTCTCCTCTTGACTCCATGCTTTCGGTTACAGACCAGTACCGTGGGATTCATGCAGTTGTTGCCGCCGGAAATGAAGCCGGAAAAGCTCATCATTTCTATGGCACTGCATCGAATTCTTCCTCCTATGATACAGTGGAAATCCTGGTAGAACCAGGGACAAAGGGCTTTTGTGCAGAGCTTTGGGGGCAGCCGCCGGAACTTTATGCAGTGGGGTTTGAATCCCCTCTTGGCGAAGTGATCCAAAAAATCCAGCCGCAAATCAGTTTCAGTGAAAACCTGTCTTTCATTCTGGAAAATACGAAGATATTCATAACCTCAGAAATTGTTCAGACAGTGTCCGGACAGCAGCTTATTTTTATCCGGTTTTCTGATCCCACCCCGGGTTCCTGGAAAATCCGTGTTTATACTGACAGCTTTAACAGCGGAAACTATCATATCTGGCTTCCTATCACGGGATTTTCTGACCCGGATGTGCGTTTCTTACGGCCAAACCCTGACACTACCCTTACGGTTCCTTCTGCTTCTGTATCTGCCATTACCACGGCTGCCTACAGTGCCTATAATAATAGCCTATACCTGAACTCCAGCCGGGGCTTTACTAGAACCGGTCAGATCAAACCGGATTTTGCTGCTCCTGGCGTAAACGTGTACGGTCCTGCCCCAAATGGAGGTTTTACCAGTGTTACAGGAACTTCCGCTTCTGCTGCCATCACAGCAGGTGCCTGTGCACAGATCATCGAATGGGGAATGAGAAGAACACCGCCCAGAATCTTTAATAATACAGAATTAAAATCACTGTTTATCCGTGGTGCAGACCGCTCCAGGGACACCCTTTATCCGAACCGGGAATGGGGTTATGGCACCTTAAATGTATATCAGGTTTTTACTTCCCTTGGAACATCTGGAAATACTTTTTAATTTTCAGGAACCTTTTTTCCTTTCCCACATAGTATGAAAGTGTAATCAAAATCTTTTGGAGGATTTTTTCATGAGTGATTTAGCTGCTACAAACTGTGGTTGCGGATGTGATGACAATTGCGGAGGATTAGGTACTGGGAACAACGGCATGGACTGTAGTTGTATTATCCTGATTTTACTTCTGTTAAGCTGCTGTGGCGGAAATAACGGAATCTGGGGTGGAAACAATAATGGATGCGGATGCTTTGGCGGCGGAAATAGCTGCTGGCTGCTTCTGATTCTCCTGTTCTGCTGCGGCGGAAATGGTTTCTGCTAAAAACTATGGTTCTATTACAGAGAAAAGGGATGCCTCAAGGCATCCCTCAATAGAATATGATTTGCTCATATGTAAGACTTGTCTGCCAATGCAGATGAACAGAGCTGGCTCTTCTTTTGTGCCTGTTCTTTTCTGTTCTTGCATGGAAGAAAGTCTAAAAAAACTCATTTCACTGACGATATTCGACGAAAGAATAGAAAAGAATTTAAAGAAAAACAGGAACTTTTTCTTTCTTCTATTATTGCAATTTTTTATCTCTCTGTCAAGATAAATCGTCAGAGTCCAATGGCAATCTTTCTTTATTTTTCGACATTTAATGTATTCTGCCGTCTAATTTGCTCCAAATACCAGTCTTTTCAAACTCTTCAACAGCCTTATTTGCCTGCTTTACAATCTCCTGGTCGTATCCAATCATTTCCAGAAGACGAATAGCATTTCTTGTTGTCACTCTGCCTTTTTTCAGCAAATAATTAAAGGTAACATCACTGTCGCCAACTTCTTCCTCAAAATGATAATTCTCATAGAGACTTTCTAAGATATAGGAAAGCTCAATATCATGGGTAGCTGCAAACGGCAGTACATTTTCTTTTTTCAGCATACCAAGAATGCGTGAAGAAGCACCGATACGTTCAATGGTATTGGTTCCCCTGAGAACCTCGTCAATAATACACAGAATATTTCCATCTTTCTTTGCTTCATCCAGGATTCTCTTTAAAGAACGAATCTCCACAATATAATAACTCTCCCCACTTTCCAGATCATCCCGAAGTGCCATGGATGTCATAACTTTTAAATAAGATGCCTGGTAAGAAGTCGCCGTACAGGTATAAACCGTCTGTGCCAGGATCGCATTCACTGCAATATTTTTCAGAAATGTCGATTTTCCGGAAGCATTGGAACCTGTAACTAAGATGCCGCCTTCTGCTTGTATGCTGTTTGCCACAGGGTCTTTGATCAGAGGATGATAGAGATTGGAAACCTCCATAAAAGCCTGTCCTGACTGCTGAAACTGCGGAATACAGTAATAGGGCAATGCCCTGCGGACAGAAGCAATGGAAATCATGCTGTCCAAATAGCCAAACAAAGTAATCAGTCCTTCGATTTCTTCCTGGTTCTGCTTCATGTTCTGCATCATATCGTTGAACTTAATGAGGTCAATGTGGGTGAGCATCCGCACATAATCCATCACCATACCTTCTACACCGCCCCCGGCAGAGCTGCGGTCAAGGACAAGAGAAGAACCTCTCTGAAAACGTGATAACCTCTCTGCGTACATTTCTCCCTGCTGTATATATTCTTTTAAATCCGTTATATTTAGCTGTTTCAATTCTTTTTGAGCATGTAAAAGCTGAATCACACAGCGGAAACAGGTAAGATAGCTGTCAATTTCACGTTTCAGTCCCACATAGGTCACGGTGTTAAACACACAGACTGCCAGAAAAATATACACGCCTGGATTTGGCATTGCCATAAAACAAATCAGAGACAGGAAAAAGGCGGCAAAATGAAGCATTTGTGTCCGGCTGCTGCGGATAATTACCTCTTTTGCCACATGAATAGCTTCGAACACACTTACATTTCCCGGCTTGCGGATTCCGGAAAGCACCATCTGGAGCTGAATCCGTTCTTTTTCGTGAGTATCAAAATAATGGATTAATTCCTGACGCCTTTGCAGCTCTTCTTTTTGAAACACGGGCTTTCTCAGAAGATCATAGAGCACTTCTCCTCCTACTGCAGAAACACTTTGATTAAGCTGGACAAAAATCCTATCCATCTCCAGGTCATTCCAGGTAATGTCGTCTATATAAAATCCTTCTTTTTCTCTCTGATAGAAGAACTGGGCAATATGCTCCAGCTCTTCATAGGTGTATTCCTTTTGAGGAATGTTTCCCCAGTTTTCACGCAACCGTAAAAGAGCAAACTTTTTCCTGTTTTTATTCTCGCCCCATATCCAAAGAGCCATGCCTCCGGCCACCAGAAGGAGAATCAGAACACCTGTAATTACATCCTTCATACTTACTCCTTAAAAATAACGGTTGATCAAATCCAGAGTTGTATCAATATCTTCCTGTGTATGTGCATCAGAAAGGAACATAGCTTCAAACTGAGACGGTGCCATATGAACACCATGGTTCAGCATGTACTGGAAATAATCTGCAAACTTTTTCGTATCGGATGTTTTTGCTGTTGCATAATTTTTTACTTTTTCTCCGGTAAAGAAAATACAACCAAGAGAGGATACCGAATTTACCTGATACGGAAGGTCTTTTTCCAGTAAAATACGGCGGATACCATCGTACAGTACCTGTCCCTTCTGATAAAGCCGTGTATAGATTTCCTGGTCTTCCCAGAGAATTTTAAGCTGCTCTAATCCTGCTGCCATGGCAATGGGATTACCGCTTAAAGTTCCTGCCTGATAAACAGGACCTGCCGGAGCTACCATTTCCATAATCTCTTTTCTTCCGCCATAAGCACCTACCGGCATACCCGCTCCAATGATTTTTCCATAAGTGACCAAATCTGGTGTTACATGATAAAATCCAGCCGCTCCTGAAAAATTGAGACGGAATCCTGTGATTACTTCATCAAAAATCAATAAAGCACCGTGTTCATCACACAATCTACGCAGTCCCTGCAAAAATCCATCTACAGGCGGTACGACACCCATGTTGGCACCTACCGGTTCTACGATTACAGCCGCTACCTGGTCGTTGCTTTCTGTCAAAAGCCGTTCCACACTGTCCAGGTTATTATACATGGCAATCATCGTATCTTCTGTGCATCCCTTCGGCACTCCGGCACTGTCCGGTACACCGCTGGTCATAACACCGCTTCCTGCACTTACCAGCATGGCATCTGTATGTCCGTGATAACATCCTGCAAATTTAATAATCTTTGATTTTCCGGTAAAACCTCTTGCAACACGAAGTGCACTCATGACAGCTTCGGTTCCTGAATTTACCATACGGATCATTTCTACATGAGGAATCCGCTCGCAGATAAATTCTGCCATTTCCACTTCTTTTTCTGTAGCACACCCGAAGCTCAGTCCGTTTTCGCTGGCACGGATGACAGCATCTTTGATTCGCTCATCATTATGCCCCAGAATCATAGGTCCCCAGGAATCAATATAATCAATATAAGCATTTCCATCCACATCGAAAATCTTAGAGCCTACTGCTCCTTGAATAAATCTTGGTGCTTCAGTCACAGAGCCATAAGCTCTTACCGGGCTGTTTACCCCTCCTGGGATTCTTTTCACTGCTCTTGCAAACAATTCTTCTGATCTGCTCATTATCCAATTCTCCCTTCATCCATGAATTTTGCAATTTCTTTCGCAAAATAAGTAAGATAAATGTCCGTACCTGCACGGTATGCACTGGTAGCCATTTCGCAGATAATACGGTCTTCTTCAATATATCCAAGTTTTGCACCTGCTTTTACCATAGCATATTCACCACTTACGGAATAGGCTGCCACAGGCAGATCAATGGCATCCTTTACTTCCCGGATCATATCCAGATAAGACAGGGCCGGTTTTACCATGATGATATCAGCACCTTCCTCTACGTCTAAAATGGCCTCTTTGAGTCCTTCTCTCCTGTTATGAAAATCCATCTGATAACTCTTTCTGTCTCCAAAGGAAGGTGCAGAGCCTGCTGCATCACGGAATGGGCCATAAAATGCAGATGCATATTTTACTGCATAAGACATAATCGGAGTTTCCTTGTGGTTATTTGCATCTAAAATTTCCCGGATTGCTCTGACACGTCCATCCATCATATCAGAAGGTGCCACCATGTCGGCACCTGCCTGTACATGAGAAAGGGCTGTTTTTGCCAGCAGCTCTAACGTCTGGTCGTTCTCTACTTCTGTTCCGCAAAGAACACCGCAATGTCCGTGAGAGGTGTACTCACACATACACACATCTGTGATCAGATACATCTCATTTTTCAGTTCAGCCCGAGCTTTTTCCAAAGCTTTCTGCACAATTCCATCCTGTGCATATGCCTGGCTTCCCACCTCATCTTTCTGATCCGGTATGCCGAAAAACATGACTTTATTGACACCGGCATCTAGAAGTTCTTCCAATGCTTTCGGTAAGGTATCTACACTATATCGGTACTGTCCCGGCATGGTATGGATTTCTTCTTTGATATTGGTTCCTTCTTTTACAAAAATCGGAAAAATGAGGGAACTTTTATCCATACGGGTTTCCCTCACCATCTTTCTTAATACTTCGCTTCCTCTTAAACGCCTGGGCCTGATGCTCATTTCCATATTACTGTACCTCCTGCTTTCTGGCTGTTTTTTCTTTTAATTCTATGACTAAATCAAGGACACTGTCAATGGTTGCTTTTTCTGCCATATAAGTTTCCATGCCCCACTCATCTGCTGCTGCTTTTGTCTGCTTTCCAATGCAGGCTGCCCTGACCTTTGTATAATCCAGTCCCGGAGTTGCCTGTACGAAACCTCTTACCGTGGATGCACTGGTAAATACCGCACAGGAAATCTCTCCTGCTTCCATGGCTTTTTTCTGGTCAATCACTTCCTGGGTTTCGTAAAACGTATCATAGGTTGGGATATCATCAATCACGATATCAGATTTTTCCGACAAGGCTTTAATAATTTCCTGATTACCCATAGCTGCCCTTGGAATCAGAATATGTTCGCCACCCACACACAAATGACACAATTCTTTTCCTAAAGTTTCTCCGTCATACACTTGGGGAATCAAGTCTGGAAACAGACCTCTCTCCTCCAATGCTTTCTGCGTTCCCTTTCCAATGGCTGCGATTTTAATATCATACAGTTTCCGCACATCTGTTTTTGTCTTTTTCATTTCTTCAAAGAAAACCTTCACCCCTGTAGGACTGGTAAATGCCACCCACTGATAGGTATCCAGTTTTTCAAACGCATGATACAGTTTGCTCTGGTCTTTCAAAGGTGCGGTACGGATAGCCGGAAGTTCCAGGACTTCTGCCCCGAGAACCCGTAGTTTTTCTGCCATAGTGGAAACCAATTCTCTCGGTCTAGTGACCAGAACCTTGTAACCAGCCAAAGGTAGCTTTTCATACCAGGCGAATTCCTCGGCAAGAGCACAAACCTTTCCTACCACGATAATGGCTGGTGTCTGGATGCCCTGGCGATTCACTTCTTCTTCCAGAGTAGAAACTGTTGCAACGATTTTTTTCTGTCCCGCAGTAGTTCCCTTCTGGAGAATGGCTGCCGGCATATTTTTCTCCATACCTGCCTGCAAAAGAGCCTGACAGATATCTCCAAGTGCACTGACGCCCATTAAAAATACAAGGGTTCCTTTGGTACGGACCAGTGCCTCAAAATCGATATCATAAGCCGCACCCTGTTTTTTATGTCCGGTAATAATGTGCAGGGAAGAGGTAAAATCCCGGTGAGTTACCGGAATCCCGTTATAGGCAGGTACTGCGATAGGAGAAGTCACTCCCGGAATAATCTCATAGGGAATCCCTTCTTTTACCAGAAGCTCCAATTCTTCTCCTCCACGTCCGAATAGAAATGGATCTCCTCCTTTTAATCGAACTACACGGTTCCCTTTTTTTGCTTCTTCCAATAATACTTCATTGATTTTTTCCTGTGGCATGGTATGATGGGAAGCACGTTTTCCCACATTGATACACCTTGCTGTTTCAGGAATCCTGGAGAGCACACCCTGTCCCACCAGACTGTCATAGACAACCACATCTGCCTGCTCCAAAGTTTGCAGTCCTTTTAAGGTAAACAGGCCAATATCACCTGGTCCGGCACCTACCAGCCATACTTTTCCTTTGTTTGTCATCTCCTGCCACCGTCCTTTCTGCAAGCTTCCTGAAGCTGTTTTGCCAGAGCAATTCCAAGGCTTTCTGCTTCCTGCTTTGCTCCTTTGATGCTGCCTTTTTTGTAGTTTCCGGTACTCTCATCATAATAAAGTCCCAGCAGTGTCATTTCCTCATCATCCACGATTGCGTGAGCGGCAATGGGCGAGGAGCACCCGCCGTCTAAATACCTTACAAAAGCCCGTTCTCCCACCGCTGCATAATATCCTTTTTCATCTTGAAAACCGTCGAGATAAGAAACATCCTCCCCGGCTCTTCCCTGTACAGCAAGAATTCCCTGTCCGGCTGCTGGTATCATTTCTTCCGGCTCAAAATATCTTGAAATCCGCCCTTCCAGTCCAAGTCTCTTTAACCCGGCTGCTGCCAGAATCAGTGCACTGTACTCTCCGCTGTCCAGTTTTGCAAGTCTGGTCTGTACATTTCCTCTCACACTTTTACAAACCGCTTCCGGATACAATTCTTTTAATTGCAAGATACGTCTCTGGCTGGAACATCCGATGGGTTTTGAGGGGTCTAATTCTGTTTTCCCTTCTGGAAGTACCAGCACATCTCTTGGGTCTTCTCTTTTGGAAAAAGCCACTAAAGGAAGTTCTTCTGGAACCTCCATGGGCATGTCTTTCAGGCTGTGCACGGAAATATCGCTTTTTTTATCCAGAAGTGCCCGGTCAAGCTCTTTGACAAATAGGCCCTTTCCTCCGATTTTATCCAATGTTTTGTCCAGGATTTTATCTCCTGTGGTTTTCATGGTAAGAATGTTTACCTGGATATCCCTGGCATGCTCCAGTATATACGCTTTTACCATTTCACTTTGCACCACAGCCAGCTTACTCTCTCTGCTGCCAATTACTACCTGTCTCATTCTGATTCCTCCCTGCTGCTTGTTAGGTATGTTTCCACGCTCTGTCGGACTTCTTTTACTTTTTTGTGGTCTTTTCCCCCTGCATTAATCCCTATGACAACCCCATCCTGCTCTATGACTGCCGGAAAATGAAAATCACATTTTTTCTGGTCACTGGCAACATTGACCAGAATTCCCAGACATTTGCAGGCACTGTAGATATCCTCATTTATTTTTCCATCATCCGTGGCTGCCAGGACAAGATCTGCATCATAAAGATCTTCTCTTTCGTAGGATTTTTCCTGGTAAATAATCTCTCCTTTTTCTGCCAGAGCAAGGATTTCACCGGAAGCTTCTGGTGCGATGACATGAATTTCCCCGGCAAAGGAAAGCAATGTTTTCACTCTTCTTGTGGCAATGGTTCCTGCTCCGAACACGACCGCTTTTTTTTCACTTAAATCCGTAAAGAGTGGAAATAATTTTTTTTCTCTATTCTTCCTCATATAGCCGTTCCAATCCTTCCACACAACTGATAAATTCTTTTGGTTCCAGAAAATCGCGAAGTCCAAAGATCATTTTATTCACCACTTTTCCAGCTGCTGTATCCATGGCTTTTAAAAGTTCTTCCCTATCTTGCTCCTCCATCGGTGTTTTCCGCAAAATCTTCATAATCCGTAGATTAAAATCCTCTACAGCATCTGCTTTGATTTCCTGAATTCTCGGAATTAGCTCCCGGCCCTGATACCAGTTATAAAAATCTCCAATTTCTTCACTAAGAATCATACCAGCTTTCTCCATACTCTCCTGCAGCACCGGAGAAGATGCATCAATTTTAAAACTGTCAATATCATACAGGGTAATTTGTGAAAGCTGTGCAATCGCAGGCTCCATATCTCTTGGAACTGCCAAATCGATTAAAATTAGTTTTTTGGACAAATTGGCCTGCTCCAGCAATTCTTTCGTCAGAGTATAATTAGGACTGGCTGTTGCACTTACCACCAAATCACAATTTGGAAGAAAGGTCATGCGTTCGCCATAATTGATTCTGTTACACCCAGGCGGAATCGTCACCATTCCGCTTCTATACTGCCGCACAGTAACTGTGACATCCGCCCCTGCCTCCCGAAGTGCCATGGCAGTGACTTTGCCCATTTCACCGTTTCCGATGACCATACAGGTTTTTCCTGTCAGTTCATATCCCTGCTGGCGAAGCTTCTCAATTGCCTGGTGAATCACAGAGCTGTTTCCTCTGGAAAAAGTCACTTCTGTTTTGACCCTTTTTGCTCCTGTAACTGCTTTCCGAAACAAAACTTCCAGCACATTATCGGTACAATAAACATCTCTGGAAAGTGCAAGGGCATCTTTTACCTGTGTGATGATCTGATCCTCTGCCAGAATCTGGGATTTTAATCCGCTGGTTAAATAAAATAAATGTTCGACTGCTTCTTCCTCTGTCCGTTCCACAAAATACTGCCGGTATCTCTCCGGCTCTTTTTCTTTCTCCCTGCATAAAAAATCATAAAGAGAACATTGCCAGTCTTCCTGGGTACTGGCCCATAATTCCATACGGTTACAGGTGGACAGAAGCACTGCTCCCAGAATGCCGGATTCCTGTTTTAAATGTTCCAAGGCTGTCACTGCATTCTTTTTTGTAAAAGAAAACTGAGCCCGGATATCAACAGACGCTCTGTTGTAATCAATCCCTATCATGGATATACTCATGTCTTTTTCTCCCATATCTTTGGTTTCTTAACTTTTTTCATCTTAGCATAGAATTCTTTATGGTGCAACTTCCAGTTTTTTTGTAATTTCATTGACAAATTTGTGGAATGTGCTACAATAAGTGCAGAATTGAATGTCACGAGGTGCCTGTGAATACAGGAGAATAGGAAAGTTAAGTGAAAAGCTTGCACGGTCACGCCGCTGTGTGGGAGGAATTGTATTTTAACAATGCCACTGGAAGATAGAAATCTGGGAAGGCAAAATGCAGTGAGGATACCCGAGTCAGAAGACCTGCCTTGTACAGGAAATTTACACAGGTTACGAACGATGGCCTAGTGTAAGAACAGGTTGGCTCATAGTAGATTTCAATTTCGTATCATCTCTGCTATCACCTCTTGTTCTTCTGATAGCCTGTCGGTTTCGCCGGACAGGTCTTTTTTTTATCCGAAATTCTTATAAAAATTTCGGAATAGGATTGTTACATCAGAAGGGAGAAGAAAAATGAGTAAAAAAGAAAAACAAATCCTGATTTTAGCAAGTGCATTTGCACTTACCTTCGGCATTGTACCAAACGTCAGTGCCATGCACATTATGGAAGGTTACCTTCCGGGAAGTTTCTGTATCGCATGGGGAGTGCTTTGTGTTCCATTTTTGATTGCAGGATTTATGTCTATCAAAAAAACCTTAAATGAACACAGAAACCTGGTTACCATGCTGGCCATGTCCGGTGCATTTATCTTTGTGATTTCTTCACTGAAGATTCCATCTGTGACAGGAAGCTGTTCCCACATGACAGGAACCGGTCTTGGTGCGATTCTGTTCGGACCTGCTGCAGTTTCTATTCTCGGTCTTATTGTACTGCTGTTCCAAGCAATTCTGCTGGCACACGGCGGTCTGACTACCATTGGAGCAAATACCTTCTCCATGGCAATTGCAGGACCTTTTGTCTCTTATGGAATCTATAAACTCTGTCAGAAATTAAAGGTTAATAAATGGGTTTCTGTTTTCCTTGCTGCAAGTCTCGGTGATTTATTTACATACTGTGTAACTGCTGGACAGTTAGCAATTGCCCACAATGCTGATACTACTTTTGGCGTAGCACTAGGAAAATTTATGATGATTTTTGCTCCTACCCAGGTTCCACTGGCAATCATAGAGGGAATCATTACGGTTGTCATTTTCATGGGACTGGAAACCTATGCAAAACCTGAGCTTCGTGCTATGGGAATTTTAAAGGAGGCAAAATAAAATGAAGAAAACTGTAATTGCTTTAATCGTTGCTATTTTTTTAATTGCATTTATTCCTTTATTTGTACTAAAGGATGCAGAATTCGGTGGTTCTGATGATGCCGGAAGTACGGTTGTGGAAGAAGTGGATTCTTCTTACGAGCCATGGGCAACTCCTATTTTTGAACAGCTTCTGGGTGGTGAACTCCCAGGAGAAGTAGAAAGTATGTTGTTCTGTGTACAGACCGGAATTGGTGTAGGTATCATTGCCTTTATTATGGGCCGCTTTGTTGAACGTAAAAAATGGATGAAAGAATAAGGAGATTCCCATGATTGTCATTGATAAGCTATGTTATCAATCAAAGCTTAGATATGAAAACCCCGGGGAAAAATTTGCCTTTGCTTTGATTACACTTTGTATTTGTGTAATGAGTCGTTCCATAGCAGTGGCATGTATTGTATTAGCAGTGACAGGGATTCTGACCGTCTGGAAAGGAGGAATCCCTGTTTCTCGTTATTTAAAGTTTCTTACGATTCCCCTGGCGTTTTTGTTGTTAAGCACACTCGCCATTGTATTAAATATAAAAAAAACACCCCTGGACTTATTTGCCATCCAGCTTGGAAGCTGGTATCTAACTTCCAGCCGGGCTGCACTCCAATATGCAGTACAGTTAATCCTTACTGCATTGTCTGCGGTATCCTGCCTGTATTTTCTGGCATTCAGCACCCCTATGCCGGACATTCTGGAAGTGCTGCGAAAACTTCATTGTCCAAAGCTGCTGATTGAACTGATGCTTTTGATCTACCGTTTTATTTTTATACTATTAAATACAGCTTCTGCCATTTCTGTAGCACAGGAATGCAGGCTTGGAAATAAAGATTATAGAACAGCCCTGAATTCTTTCGGAAAGCTTGGCTCTGTTCTTATGATTCGTGCCATGAGCCGTTCTAACAGGCTGTACGATGCCATGGAGGCCCGCTGCTATGACGGAAACATCCGTGTTTTATCAGAAACCAGGCCGCCTAAGAAAAAAGTGATTCTGGCAATCATACTGTTCGACACCTGTTTATTTTTATTTGCCCTTTGGAGGAGATTTTATTCATGAACTCAGATATCATTTTAAAAGCAGAAGATTTATATTTTTCTTATGATGATGAACAAAGCCATTCCTTAAACGGACTTTCCCTGGAAATTAAGCGTGGGCAGAAAGTCGCCTTTATGGGGGCAAACGGAAGTGGAAAATCCACCTTTTTTCTCTGCTGTACAGGAATTCTGAAACCCCAGTCAGGGAAATTATACTTTAATGGAGAGGAAATCAAGTATGATAAAAAGAGCCTGCTGAAACTCCGCAGCAAAGTCGGCATCGTATTTCAGGACCCGGATAACCAGTTATTTTCTGCCAGTGTATATCAGGAAATCTCTTTTGGAATCCTGAATTTAGGTGTATCAGAGGAACAGGCGGCCAGAGAGGTAGAAGGCGTCATTGATTATCTGGAGATTACGCCTTTTCGTCATAAACCTACTCACGCACTGAGCGGAGGCCAGAAAAAACAAGTCTCCATTGCTGACATTCTGGTCATGCATCCTGATGTGATTATTCTTGACGAGCCGGCTGCTGCCCTAGATCCGAAGCATACCACCATGGTAAACCATATTGTTGACCAGCTCACAGAACAGGGAATTACGGTGTGTATGGCTACTCATGATATTAATTATGCCTATGAATGGGCAGATGAAGTTCTGCTGTTCCATGAAGGAAAAGTCCTGATGCACGGAACACCTGCCCAGGTATTCAGCAATCCGGCTGCCCTGCATCAAACGAACCTAGAACCACCAGCTGTTCTGGAATTATTTGAAAGTCTCTGCAGGAAGGGAATTTTAAAATCCTCTCTTCCACTTCCTAAAAATTTAAAAACTTTGGAAGGATATATTGCAGATATTAATTTAAACCAACATTACGGAGGAAAACCAATCGTGTCAACAGAAACAAAAAAAGCTATTTTAGCAGTAAGTTTTGGTACCAGCCACGCAGACACCCGCAAGGTGACCATTGATGCCATCGAAAAGGATATGCAGGATGCTTTCCCTGAATATCCTCTTTACCGGGCATGGACCAGCAAAATGATTATTAAAAAGGTAAGAAACCGTGACAATTTCCTTATTCACACGGTAAAAGAAGCTATGGAACAGATGCTGCATGACGGAATCACAGATGTGCTTATACAGCCCACCCATGTCATTAACGGAATTGAAAATGATCTCATGAAAGAAGACGCTCTTTCTTTCCAAAAATCTTTTCATTCCATTTCTTTTGGAGATCCGCTCCTCACCAGTGAAGAAGACAGCCAGGCTGTCATCCAGTCCATTGCGGATGAGTTTTCTGATTTGAAAAAAGAAGAAGTTCTGGTACTGATGGGGCACGGAACAACCCACTACGCAAACGCAATCTATGCAGCACTTGATTACACCTTTAAAGATATGGGGTATTCCAATATTTTCCTGGGAACTGTAGAGGCTTATCCTTCTATGGAATCTCTGATGAAAATGGTGAAGGCTTATGAGCCTTCTAAAGTGATTCTTGCACCTTTTATGATTGTGGCAGGTGACCATGCAAAAAATGATATGGCAGGTGATGACCCGGAATCCTGGTATAGCCAGTTTAAAGCCCAGGGCTTTGAGGTAGAGACCGTAATCAAAGGACTTGGCGAATATCCGGGAATCCGGAAAATCCTGGTTGAACATCTAAGAAAAATAAATAATTTGTAAAAGCAAAAGACAGATGGGGATTCGGGTATGATACCAAAATCCCATCTGCCTTTTTTTGTTTTTATTCGTATAGTTCTACTTCTGAGATGCAGTTATCCTGCCAGCGTGAACCCTCATATGCTTCTTTTATATAGAGAGAAATATAAGATGCTTCCACAGGTTCATCAAAAGAAAGACAGAATTTTTTCTTTTCATTGGAAAATTCTACATCTTTTACCTGCTGGTCGCCTACCTGTATGGTAAGTGTTTTAGGTCTTGCATTATAATCCCAGAGCTGATCACTTCTCCAGTTGCCCAGGTGCAATACAACATACCGTATTTTATGAGCCCCATCCAAAGTCATCTGAAATCCTTTTCCTTCTCCAACTCCTTCTTCATTTTCCTGCCAGGAGGTGCTTACATCTCCATCCACTGCACTTTTTGCACTGTAATCATAAGATTCTGACTCTTTTACGGAGTTTTCTTCTGTACTGGCCACCGGAAGTTTCTGATACTTGGAGAAATCGATTTCATCTGCATTTACAAGTTTAAAGTATTCTTGCTTTGGCTCTTCTTTTGGTTCTTCCTGAGGCTCTGCTGCTACAGGTGTTTCTTCCTCTGAAGGCTCTGTATCCTTTTCTTCTTCTGGAATTTCTGCAGGCACTTCATTTGAAACCTCTTCTTGTTTCGTATTACCTTCTATATTCTTATAATACTCTTTTTCCTGCTGTTCCATTTTTTTTATACGATGAAATCCAAGAAAAATACCTGCGCCAAGGCAGAGAATAAGAAACAGACTGATAAGTCCCCTCTTCCATCTTCTTGCCTTTTTCATTTCAGGTGTCAGAGAAGATACCTCATCTTCCTCTTCGTCATCGTCATCATTAAAATCCCATTCCTCTTGTTCAGAAATATCTTCTGTCTCTTCTTGAGGTTCCTTTTCTTCCGTCTCCTCTTGGGCAGTTTCCAGACGTTCTGTATCCGGTTCTGTCTCTACTTCCGGTTCTGCATCCGGCTCCAGCACTTCTGCTTCTGACATGACCTCCAGCTCTGGCACTTCTGGTTCAGGCTCTTCCTCTGATATTTCTGGTTCCGGTTTTGTCTCAGGCTCCGGTACTTCTGGTTTAGGCTCTGATAGTTCTGATTCTGATACTTCTATCTCCTCAGATTCTGGATCAGGCTCCGATACTTCTGGTTTCGCTTCTGTCTCAGGCTCCGGCACTTCGGATTCCAGCTCTGCCTCTGATATTTCTGGTTCCGATACTTCTGTCTCAGATTCTGACTCAGGCTCCAGGCTCTCTGCTTCTGTTTCCTGTTCTTTTAAAAGTGCTGCTTCCCAGAGAGACTTTTTAGGTGCTTTTGTCTCCTGCCCTTCTTCTGCTTTCAGGATTTCTGCCAATTCTTCGTCTGTTTTGTAATAAGCCCAAATATCGGCTTCATCCATGTATTCCGGAAAAACAGCTTTCCCACAGCGTTCACAATACAAATCAAGCCCGGAAAGTTCTTTCCCACATCTTTCACACTTCATAGATAATCCCTTCTTATGCTCGCCTCTGGATTATTTCCAGTAGTCTCTTTCGTTGTCAATCATATACAACAATGCATTACAGATGCAGGCAGCGATATTGCTTCCTCCTTTTCTTCCTCTGGCAACAATATACGGTACCTGTGTTTCCATAATCATTTCTTTTGATTGTACCACATTTACAAAGCCAACTGGAACCCCTATTATTAAATATGGTGAAATTTTTTTCTCCTGAATCAGTTCATACAGCCGCACAAGTGCTGTAGGTGCATTTCCAATGGCAAAAATCAATGGTTTCCCCATAGCTGCTGCCTTATCCATACTGGCTGTTGCCCTTGTACATCCAAGTTTCTTCGCCTTTTCGGCAACATCTTCGTCAGACATAAAACAAAATACCTCTCCCCCGTATTTTGCCAATGCCTTTTTATTAATACCTGCTTTTGCCATCTGGGTGTCCGTAACAATGCAGGCACCATTTTTTATTGCTTCAATTGCTTTTTCTACAGCATTTTCAGAAAAACAGAGATTGTCTGCATAATCAAAATCTGCGCTGGTGTGAATACAGCGTTTTACAATCAATTCTGTCCCTGGAATCAGAGGTTTGTCTCCTAACTCTTCGGTAATTATCTCAAAACTTCTGGTTTCTATTTCCCTTGGCTGCACATTTTCCAGTTCTACCTTCATCTTCAGTCCGCCTTTCTTCTTATATACCCTGGTTCAAGATTTCGTATATTTTCTTCATGTCAAGATGTTCTCTTAACCCCTTGGCCAGTTTATCATACTGAGTCTCCTTGAAGCTGGCAAAATCCACGCCTGTCATTTGAGAAACATCCAGTCCCTTTTCTGCACCAATGGCTTCTACGATTCTCTTTGCCACTTCTTCTCTGTCAAAAATGCCATGGACATAGGAGCCATATACATGTCCGCAGTATGCTCCATCCGGCTTTGTCGCTCCGGTGACGGAATCTGTGATTTCTGTAAATGCCGAAGCACCTTCTTTTAATGTACTTTCTCCCATATGGATTTCATATCCTTCCAGGGAAGCACCTGACAATGTTTTCAGGACACCGTCTACTTCAGGGAAAATCCCCTCCACTCGTGTTCTTGTTTTAGACTCCTTAAAGACCGTATCCATAGGAAGCAAGCCCATGCCCTTCATCTCGCCTCCGGCTTCCACCCCTTCCGGGTCTGCCAGAGTTTCTCCAAGCATTTGATAGCCTCCGCAAATACCAAAGATGATTTTTCCTTCTGACGCTTTCTTTAAAATAGAAGCTTCCAGTCCATTCTGACGCATCCAGAGCAGATCTTCCATGGTGTTTTTTGTTCCAGGAAGAATAATCATGTCCGGGTTTTTCAATTCTCCCGGATGTTTTACATATCTTACAGAAACACCTGGAATCACTTCCAATGCATTGAAATCAGTAAAATTAGAAATTCTCGGCACCCGGATGACCGCAATATCAATCAATCCTACCTCCTGGCTTCCGGAAAACCGTTCTGTCAAACTGTCCTCATCCTCAACTTCTAATTCCATGTACGGTGCTACCCCTACTACAGGAATTCCCGTTTTTTCCTCTAAAGCCACAACACCCGGATCCAGTATGGTTTTATCTCCACGGAATTTATTGATGATCATTCCTTTTACCATTTCCTGCTCTTCTTTTTCCAGGAGCATGATGGTTCCAACCAATTGTGCAAAGACTCCTCCTCTGTCAATGTCACCTACCAGCAGAACCGGTGCCTTGGCCTGTTTCGCCATTCCCATATTCACAATATCTTCCTGCTTGAGGTTGATTTCCGCAGGACTTCCCGCTCCCTCAATGACAATGATATCAAACTCTTCCTCCAGCTTATGATAGGCATCCATTACTTTGGGAATCAACTGTTTTTTATATTGAAAATACTCTCTGGCACTCATGGTTCCTAAGACTTCTCCATTGACAATGACCTGGCTTCCCACATCATTGGTAGGTTTCAGAAGAATCGGGTTCATGAGCACAGAGGGCTGAATCCCTGCTGCCTCCGCCTGCATGACCTGTGCACGTCCCATTTCCAATCCTTCTTTCGTAATAAAGGAATTCAATGCCATATTTTGGGACTTAAAGGGTGCCACTTTATACCCATCCTGTTTGAAAATTCTGCACAGTCCTGCTGCCAGAAGACTTTTTCCTGCATTTGACATTGTGCCCTGTATCATAATTGCTTTTGCCATCACACATCCTCCTGTTTCTCACTCTAATAGCCTCTTGAAAACCTGAAGCAATGCTTCGTTTTCTTCTCTTGTCCGCACTGCAATCCTGTAAAATCCGGCTCCAAGCCCCTCATAATTACTACAGTCCCGGATATAGATTTTTTGCTCCAGACACTGTTTTTGAAAATTTTCAGGTCCGTAAAAAAAGATATAATTTGCTTTCGAAGCATAAATTTTCAGTGGGAGTTCTTTCAGATTTTCCAGAAGATAAATCTTCTCCCTGCTAATTTTTTCCATGGTTTCTTTTACATATCCTGTTTCTTTTAGTGCTGCCCTTCCGGCTTCCTGGGCAAGCACAGACACATTCCAGGGCTGCATGACAGCTTCCATTTTTTCCAGTACATCTTGATCACTGCAAAAACCATAGCCCAGCCGCAGTCCCGGCATCGCATATTTTTTTGTAAATGCTTTCAGCAGAAACAATCCCGGAAATTCTTCCAGAAAAGGCTTCATGGTATAGGATTCCTGCTGGTCTGTAAAATCAAGGAAACATTCATCTAACACCAGAAAGACACCGCAGTCCCGGCATTTTTCTGCCAGTTTTATTAAGTAATTCTGATTCACTAAAACTCCTGTTGGATTGTTTGGATTACAGAAAAAGACCATATCGAAGTCCTCTGTAATATGCTCTAAGAACTCATTTCCTGGAAGAAAACCATCTTTTTCATCTAAATAAGCATAGCATACTTCACACTCTACACTCTCTAAAGCCTGCTGATATTCAGCAAAAGTCGGTGCAGGTATAAGGGCACGTTTTGGCTTTTTTGACAGCACCAGTCCAAAGATCAAATCCGCTGCACCATTGCCGCAGATAATCTGTTCGTAGGTAACCTGTTCCTCCCGTTCCAGAGCTCTTCTGAGCTTTTCACACTGCACATCAGGATAATGCTCTGCCTGCTCAATGGCATCCGACACTGCTTTTTTTACCCCTTTTGGCATTCCATAAGGGTTACAGTTTGATGAAAAATCAATCACTTCAGGATAGCGGTAAACATCTCCTCCATGTATATGTTTTTTACCCATAATATTCTCCTTTACAACAAAATGACCAGACCCTGGATCAACCATCTGATACCTGCAAACAAGGCCACTGCCATAGCAGCACTTACATACAAAAGACGGTTTGCTCTTTTGATATCCTGGCTTTCTACTGGCCGGATATTGTCTCCTATGGTGGGCTTTTCGTATAATTTTCCGAAATAATAAGCATTTCCAGCTAACTGAATGTCCAGTGCTCCAGCCATCACAGCTTCTGTCTGAGCGGAATTCGGGCTTGCATGGTTGTAACGGTCTCTTTTATATATTTTTGCTGCGTTTTTCCCGTCAAAACCACACACATAAGAAGCTGCTACCATCAGCCAGGCGGAGATACGGGCTGGAATATAATTCATGATATCATCGAACTTTGCAGCACAACGCCCAAAGTTCAAATATTTTTCATTCTTATATCCCACCATGGAGTCCATGGTATTGACTCCTTTATAGAAAAACATCAGAACAGGTCCGCCTATTGCCATATAAAAAAGCGGTGCAATGATGCCATCGGAAGTATTTTCTGCCACGGTTTCCACAGCAGCTTTGGTAACTCCCGTCTCGTCTAATGCCTTGGTATCTCTTCCTACGATCATAGAAACAGCGTATCTCGCTCCTTCTAAATCTCCTTTTTTCAGTTCTTTAAATACCCGCATACTTTCATCTTTCAGAGATTTCACTGCCAGCATCTGATAGCACATCACTGTCTCCAGACACACCCCCAGAACTACATGAATCTTGTATGCCAGATACAGGATACCAAAAGGGATTCCGGCACTCCCCACACAGATGAGAAGCACCAGCACAAAGCCTGCTCTCTGCTGTCCTTTTTCTGTATCCGGGAAACATTTTCTCAAATATTTTTCCAAAAAGGAAATCCCATGCCCAATAATCCGTACCGGGTGATACAGCCATCTTGGATCTCCCACCAGCAAATCTATGAAAAAGCCCAAAACCAGGGCAAATGCAGTCCACTTTATCATTTCTCTATAGTCCTTTCTTCACAGAACTGATTCTTCTCTCCTTTTCCCAGACAGAAGACTCCAGTGTCAATTGATAATATTCACCATTCTGAATCTGCCATTGAAAGTAATTTCCTCTTGGCAGTGCATATTGTGATAAAATACTCATGATGGTTCCCCCATGAACCACCATTCCGATTCTTGTACGGTTGTGTAAAAAAGCATCTTCCACACAGGCGGCAAATCCCTTTGCACATCTGTTCTGAAATTCTTCTGAAGATTCGCCTTCCGGGAAAGGAAGTGTCCCCTGACTGTCAATCCACGCCTGATATTCTGGATTTCCTGTCAATTCTATATAATTTTTGTTTTCAAAAACTCCAAAATCACATTCTCTTAACTTCTCATTTACTTGTATGGGAATATCTGGATACAAAAGCCGTGCTGTCTCAAGACAACGTTTCATGGGGCTTGCATAAAGATAAGAGACTTCCGGATACTGTCTTTCCCCCAGAAGACGGATTCCTTCTTCACACAGAGACTCATCTGTCTTTCCCCCTATATATTTTCCTTTGGTATTCCCATACGTCTTTCCATGACGGATTAAAATGATTTCAAGCATCTTTTATCACCATCCCAAGTCCACAGGATATACGGATTACCTGCTCACATCTGCCTGCTATCTCTGTACAGATCCTCCCTGTTGTTTCCCGGTAAGCCCGGTCAAAGGCATCCACTGGAACCACTCCATATCCCAGTTCATTTGTAATGATAATGAGTTCTGGATTCCGTTTTAAAAGTTCTTCTGCCAGATTCGCAAAATCCCAGTTTTCCTGCATTCCTTTTTTAATCCATTCATGAAAATGATAGATACATTTACAATGAAAAAGTGCCTCACAGGAAGCATCTTTTCCATCTTCCATGTCCTCTTCTTTTATGTTCAGGTGCTGTTTCACATACTCTTTTTTTCCTTGAAACGCACCGCCAATGACAAGTTTCATAACTGTTCTCCTCTAAATGACATGTAAAAGAATTTCTCCCACAACACAGGAAAAAGCAATCACCAGTTCACTAATCTGCATATGAAAACCTGCTAAATCTCCTGTGATGCCGCCAAATTCCTTTAAGGACATTTTATAATAATAAACATATTCCAAAGCCACACCTGCTGTCACGCACATGCCAATCACCGGGTCATATGCCAGCATCAGAATGAAGATTATCACTGCATAGATGACAGAGGTTATCTTCACACATTTTTTCTGTGCTCCATCGGAAAAAGCTGCTGCAAGTCCTGTGTTTTTTGCCATGGGAAACGCTGCAATAGAAAAAGCTCCCATGGCTCTGGACAAAACGAATCCCAGGCAGATTACAGGCAGACTTTTCTTCGTAGCTTCACTGTAAATTCCTAAATATAACAAAAAATATACCATGGCTGTAATAATGGCAAAAGCTCCGGAATTAGAGTCTTTCAGTATTTCCAGTTTTTTCTCCCTGGGCTGATAGGAATTCAGTGCATCTGCTGTATCCAGCAACCCATCCAAATGGATTCCCCCTGTAACCAGGACAGGAATCAGCACCAGAATGATGGTATAGAAAAGCCTGCTTTTCACAAGCATACTTCCCCATATTCCCCATGCCATAGTCAGGCCGCCGATGACCAGTCCGATCAAAGGAAAAAAGCACATGATATACCGCATATTTTCTTTTTTCCAATCGCTTTGTGGCATAGGAATTTTCGAATACATCGAAAATGCGATTTTAAAGCTGTTCCATAATCGTTTCATTTTTCTGTCCTTCTTTGTCTTTCTTTTTCCAGTGCACCGGAATTCCATAGACTACCTCTGTGACCTGAGAAGCCCATTTCGCCAGTTGCTGATTAATCTCACCCAGATATTTTTGATAGGTCTGCGTTTCCGCATCATATTCTATTCCATCAGAAAATATCTCATTGGTCACAATAATAAGCTGCTCTGCCTGCTTTGCAAGATTCTTTACCCCTTCTAAAACAGCTTCCACCGTATGGATTCCAGCTCCGTTTTCCTGGAACATTTCATTGGCAGTCAGATTTGACATACACTCTAACAACACACAGGAATATTCCGGGATTCTCAGGTGTTTCAGTCCTGTATAACACTCCCGTGTTGTAAATTTTTTCTCTGCCCGCATTGCCCGGTGACGTGCAATTCTTCTATGGCTTTCTTCATCAAAAGGAAACATGGTAGCAATATAAATCCGGTTCAGATCTCCGGCCTCAAGAACCATCTGCTCCGCATAAGCTGATTTTCCGCTTCCGCTTCCTCCGGTAATTACTGTGATCATCTCTTCCCCTCTACTCTAAATGTTCATATGCATCCATGCCCCATTTACCGAAATCTCCCATTCCATGATAGACTGCAAGACCCGTATCTAAAAGCGGAAACAGATTCAATCCGCCGGTTCCTTCACCAAGGCACATATCACAATGCAGAGGTGCTTCTTTTCCAAGTGCCTCTAAAAGCAAAGCTCCTGCCGGTTCCTTGGACACATGGGAGGCAAGCATATAGTCCTTGCTCAAAGGACAGAGACATGCTGCTACCAACGCACCTGTTGCAGAAATCACACCATCAATGACCACCGGCATATGAAGAGCCGCACCGCCCAAAAACAGGCCTGTAATAGCAGCAATATCAAAGCCCCCCACTTTCGCCAGTACATCAACCGGGTCATGCTTATCAGGATGATGCAGTGCGATTGCCTTTTTGATAGCCTGGATTTTTCTATTTAAACCATCCGTGGACAGACCTGCCCCTCTTCCTGTCATGGTTTCCACAGGAAGTTCCAGAAGTACCGCTGCCACAGCACTGCTGGTCGTGGTGTTCCCGATACCCATTTCACCGGTAGCAAGAATCTGATATCCTTTTTCTTTCATCATCTTGGCCACTTCGATTCCGGTTTCAATAGCTTTTACTGCTTCTTCTCTGCTCATGGCAGGTTCTTTGGTCATATTTTTGGTTCCATAAGCAATCTTTCTGTTCAGAATACTGACATCTGCTGCGATTCCTACATCTACAGGAAATATATCGCATTTTACACTTTTGCACATAATACTGGATGCTGCTTTTGTACAGAGAAAATTCTCTGCTACCAGGGCTGTGACTTCCTGTCCGGTCTGAGTAACCCCTTCTTCTACTACTCCATTATCTGCACACATGGGAACCAATACACGTCTTTGTACATCTACATCCGGATTTCCTGTGATTCCGGCAATCTGAACCACCATGTCTTCCAGTTTTCCCAGGCTGTGAAGAGGATGGGCAATGCTGTCCCAGCGGTTTCTGGTACATTCCATAGCCTTCTTATCCAGTGGTTTGATTTTTTCTATTGTTTCCTGTAAATTCATCTTGCATCCTCCTCTTATCTTTGCTTTTGATAATCCTTGCAGCAGTCCAAATAAGCTTCTGCGAGTTTTGGATTCCCGTAATAATAAAAATGTGGAAATCCTGCCAGCATAGTGTCTGTGCAATGAAGACACTCCCAACCTCTGCTGCTGCCCGGCTTTTGGGCAAAACAGTCTTTTCCGCTGTTTTCGGAATCAAAATAATGAAATTCATGTGCAGGACTGATGCCTGTCTCCCTTCCAAATAGTTTCCCTGTTTTGCTTTGTACTTCTATATATCCGAAGCGGGAAAGTTTTGGTGTGCGATAAGCAGTTCCTTTTATCACTCCCACCCCACGGCAAAGTTCCCCTTCCATAGTTTCAAAAAATTCGTGGAGGTACATAAAGCCCCCGCACTCTGCCATCACAGGCATATGATGCTCTAAAGCCTCTTTGATTTCTTCTCTCATCTGAGCATTCTCTTCCAGCAGTTTACCGGATAATTCCGGATAGCCACCGTATAAAAGAAGGCCATCCAGATTTTTGGGCAGGCACTTCTCACGAATAGGAGAAAAAAATACCAGTTCTGCACCCCGGTCACGTAAAAACTGCAGATTATCTTCATACATGAAACAAAAAGCTTCGTCAAGAGCCACACCAATACGAAGATGGCTCTTCCTGTCTTGGGAAACCAAAAAATTTTGTTCTGTCTCTTTACTTATAGTCAGTGCAGGAGCTGTTTTTCCCAATTTTAGAAGCCCGTCTATATCTACAGTCTTTTCCAGAATTTCCGCCAGTCTTTTTAATTTTTCCTGAAACCCGGCCACTTCCTCTGGCAAAATGAGGCCAAGATGACGGCTTTCTATTACACAGTCTTCTACCTTGGGAACATACCCATATACAGAGATTCCCAGCTCATCCTCTATCATCTTTTTTACTCTCGGATACAGCATAGGGGACATCTGATTTAGCAAAACACCCTGGATATTACTGTCCTTCTTAAACTCTGCGAATCCTTTGATATAGGGAAGGATAGAAACGCTCATTCCCTTGCAGTTAACTATGAGCACTGCGGGCGTACGTGTGATGTTTGCCAGTTCATAGGCACTGGCCTTGCTGGTATTTCCACCCACACCATCATAGTATCCCATTACCCCTTCCATCACAGCAACATCACAGTCTTTGCTGTTTCGCTCCAGTAAATATCTAGTTGTATCTGCATCGGTAAAAAAGGTATCCAGATTCCTGGATCTGGTGCCCAGAACCTTTGTGTGGAACATAGGATCAATATAATCCGGCCCACATTTAAAAGATGCAACCGTAAGACCTCTGTCCTGCAATGCCTGAAGGATTCCACAGGTAATCAGTGTCTTCCCGCTTCCGCTTGCCCCCGCTGTCAGCAAAAAACGTGGTATGCTCATCCTCCCGCACCTCCTGTACAGGAAATAATATAAATTGGATTTTCACCCATCATCATATGATAATTTCCTACAGATTTTCCTTTGCTCACGGAAATCTGTAGGATTTCTTCTTCCTTCACCGGAAGTGTTTTCAGACATTGCAGTGTCTCAGAAACCGTCTCAAGGGCAATGCAGTTAATCACAATCCTAACCGAAGGATTTTTTTCCAGAAGAAGCCTTAAAATGGTTTCCATCTTTCCAGAAGAACCTCCGATAAAAGCATGGGTAGGTGGCTCCAGATTTTCTAATGCTTCCGGTGCTGTCCCCTCGATAATTTCAAGATTCTCCACTGCAAATTTTTCTCTGTTTTTCTTTAACAATTCTACAGCCAGTGCCTTTTTTTCAATGGCATAAACCTTTCCATTCCAGGCTCTTGAAGCCATTTCAATTGATACAGAACCTGTTCCTGCACCAACATCATAACACACAGAATCCTCTTCCAGATGAAGCTTAGATAACGATACGGTCCGCACCTCTTCTTTTGTCATAGGCACTTTTTCTCTTAAAAATTCTGTGTCTGGAATCCCATGGGTCACATATTCTTTCTGTGCATCTGGATTTTCCACATAGACCACACTCAGAGGGTCTGCTTCGTAGTTCAGGAAATCCTCCGGTGCTCCTTTTCTTATTTTTTCATCCGGGTAAGACAGGCACTCTCCTGTGTACAGTTGTGCACGGTTCAATCCCAATGCAGCCATTTCCTGTGCCAGATTCTGGATTCCGTTACGGGTTCCCAGAATCGAAAATACTTTTTTATTTCTTTTAATCAGGGATACTAAATTGGTGTGTTTCCCGTGTGCACTTGTAATCAGGACATCATCCCAGGACTTTTGAATCCGGCTCATAAAATAGGATGCAGAGGAAATTCCACTGATAACCTTTACCTGATTTCCAAGAACATCCAGAAGCTTTTTTGCACCGCTGTTAAATCCAGGATCACCAGACAGAAGAACTGCTACTTTTTCATACTCTGGATGTTCTGCAAGATATTGTGCTATCTTCTGACTGTCATATTCTACGTAACAGTCCTTTCCAAACTCTCTGCAGGAATCAATCATCCTTCTAGCTCCGATTAAAAGGTCAGATTCCCGGATAGCTCTTGAAGCTTCCGCTGTTCTTGTCTCTGCACTACCCATGCCGATTCCTACAAGGGAAATTTCTGCCTGAGATTTCAGTGAAAATTTCTGACACAATATCCGTTTGCATTCATTGACAGAAAGCCCGCTTTCCTTTAGTGGTCTTCCGATAATTACAGAAATACAACCACAGATTCGTGCTGCATCTATTTTTTCCTGAAATCCTCCAGTTGCACCGGACATCTTTGTTACCAGATATTTACAATCCCATTGCCGCAACATGGCTATATTCAGTTCTTTTGAAAAAGGTCCTTGCATACAAATGAGATTTTTTCCCTGAAATCCTAGTTCTTTACACTGTTTTACCACATCCGGCAAGGATAGAACTCTCAAAAACACACGACTTTCATAATCTGTCAACGCCGTATATTTAGCAGCTTCCTTGCTCCCTGTGGTTGCCAGGATATTTCCCTTCGTATGCTCCAAAAGTGCCACTGCATCTTCTACACTATCTGCATAAAGGCAGTCTCCTGAATTCTGGTTCTCCTGATTTTCTCGTAAAACTCTTATATAGGAAACTTCCGCTGCCTCACATGCTTTTTTTATATTGATTGTCACTTCTGCTGCATAGGGGTGCGTAGCATCTATGACCATCTCACATTTTTTTTCTTTGATCAGCATCTCCATCTCTTCTGCATTAAGCCGTTCATGAGAAATTTCCAGATTTTGGCCACCCTGCAAAAGCTGTTCTCCGTATTCTGTTGCCACACAAATATGAGCAGAAATTCCTTTTCTGTCCAGAAATTCTGCGATCTCTCTGCCCTCTGTTGTACCTGCAAACACAATTACTTTATACATTCTTATAGCCTCTCGGTGTCACCATTTTTCCATTGATGTTCTTCGTCTGTGAATTTCCCACAAAAACAGTTGTAAACATATCGACCTTTGTAGTTTTCAGTTCCTCTAAAGTCATTACTTCCATAGCTTCCCCATCTCTTCCGATATTTCCTACAATACCACAAACGGTCTCAGGAGATTTATATTTCATCATAAGATTACATGCTTTTTCCAGGTAATCATGGCGTTTTTTACTGGATGGATTATAGAGGCAGACTACAAAATCTGCCTGGGCTGCAGCCAAAAGCCGTGCTTCTATTTTCTCCCATGGGGTAAGCAGATCACTGAGGCTGATCAGGCAGAAATCATGGATTAGAGGAGCACCAAGTACGGCTGCACCACCTGTTGCTGCTGTAACACCTGGAATAATTTCCAATTCCACTTCTGGGTAATTGACACCTACTTCATACATGAGTCCTGACATCCCGTAAACTCCTGCATCTCCGCTGCAGATCATGGCTGCTATCTTTCCTTTTCTTGCTTCTTCAAAGGCCAGCACACATCTGTCTACTTCTTTTTTCATGGGTGTTGTAAGAAATTCTTTCCCTGGAAAATGATCCTTTACCAAATCTACATACACTGTATATCCGATGATCACATCACTCTTTTTTAATGCCTCTGCGGCTTCAATTGTCATTTTTTCATAGGCACCAGGACCGATGCCAACCACATATAATTTACTCAAAATTCACACTCCATTTCTTCATAGCCAAGGCTACAGTTACTCCATCCTGGGCATATTTTCGTTGAATTAACCGTCCATTTCCATCTCTGGAACTACCTAAGACCGCTGCTCTTTCACACACATTATCTACTCCTGTAATATCTTCAACAAAATCAGAAGGTGTAAATACACCCTCGGCTTCCTTTAATTCGTCTGCCGTGTAAGTAATAAAAGGAAGTTTTCTTTCCTCACAATACTGAAGAATTCCTTCTTCATCTGCTTTCAGATTGATACTTGTCACCTGCTCCATGGCAATGGAAGGAACAAGGACTTCATCGCAGGCTCTTCGAATCACTTTCTCTACAGTTTCTTTCGGAGTTCCTTTTTTACATCCTACCCCTGTAGTAATGACTCTTGGTATTAAATATAGCGTATGTACAAAAGGATGTTCTAAATATCCTGAAGTGACACAAATTCCGATATCCGGATTTTCTTTTCCCTCTTCATAGAGCTTTAATTCCTCGGGGATATCTCCTATCCACGGAAAATCACTGGCAAAACCGATTTCCTTCCCGGCCAGCAATGCTGCTGAAATTTCCTTTGCCAGCTCCATATCTGAAATAAAACAATTATTTTTTCTGGCAAAAACATCTACTGCAAATTTTCCGTTTAAATCAGTTGCTGTGGTTACCACAGGCTGTGCGTGGATAATCTCCGCTACTTCCTCTGCCAGCTCATTAGCACCGCCAATATGACCTGACAGAAGAGAGATTGAAAAGCTTCCCTGCTCATCTACAACAACAACGGCCGGGTCTATCTTTTTGCTTTTTACAAATGGAGCAATGCTTCTTACTGCAATTCCGCATGCACCGATAAAGATAATTGCATCACTATCCTGAAAACGCCTGCCTGTCCATTCTTTCATGGACTCATCCACCGGTTTTGCAAACATTTTCGTATTTCGAAAGTCTTTGGATTCAATGTCTAATTGAGATTCATCAAGAATCTTTTTCGTATATTTGCTTTTGGTGTAAGTAGTCACTTCATAATCCCGTTCCTTTAACACCCAATAAATCATTTCACTCAGCCTGTAACCTGTACGGCTGAAGCTGATAATTGCAATCTTCATTCCTTCACCCCTGATCAGTTCCCTTTCTGAACTCTGTCGTAAATCCCGGATCATACAGTTTAGAACGGTCATAGCTGTGATGTGCCACTGCATCTCCGATAATCATTAATGCTGTTTTTGTGATATTATTTTCTCTGGCAGTTTGTGCAAGAGTTTCTACGGTACAAACGAATGATTTTTCGTCTTCCCAGGTTGCTTTATATACAATGGCAGCCGGGGTATCTGGTGCATATCCTCCTGCAATCAATCTCTTTGAAAGTTCTTCTAAGAGCCCTGTACTTAAAAATACTACCATAGTAGCATGATGTGCTGCAAAAGATTCGATACTCTCTTTTTCCGGCACTGGTGTTCTTCCTGCCATACGTGTGATAATCACACTCTGAGATACATTCGGAAGTGTATATTCCAAATTCAGTGCGGATGCTGCACCGCAGAAAGAGCTTACACCAGGGCAATAGTCATAGGCGATTCCTTTCTCATCCAGAATATCCATCTGCTCCCTTATCGCACCATAAAGACAAGGATCCCCAGTATGCAGACGAACGGTATTTTTCCCTTCCTGTTCCGCTGCTGTCATAACCTCCAGAACTTCCTCTAAAGTCATTTTTGCACTATTGTAAATGCTACTTCCTTCTTTCGTATATTCCAACAACTGCGGATTTACCAATGACCCTGCATAAATCACTACATCTGCTTCTTCCAGAAACTTTTTTCCTCTCAATGTAATTAAATCTGCTGCACCGCTTCCTGCTCCTACAAAATGTATCATAATCTTTTCTCCTACTGTTCTTTTACTATAATCAGGGAATAATATCCCGCCTGTGTTGGAATTTCTTCTGCTGACTCGTATATCTTTTCAGAAGGCATTCCACAATTTTCTATCATAACTGCCTTTTGACCGCTATTGATAATACTCTCCCTCACCTGCTCCATTTTCCTTCCAGTTTTCATTAAAACTTTGGTTCCTGGAAGTTTCAGAACATTGTCCATCTCTGCTGCCTGATAGGTTGCAGGTATTACATGAAGAGGCTCTGCCATCTCCACAAGCCCCATATTAAGACGCGCTGCAACAGCACAAAATGAAGTGATTCCACTGATAATTTCAGCTTCATATCCCTGCTTCAAAATGCGTTTATGCACATATAAATAAGTGGAATATACGGTAGGGTCCCCCAGTGTCAGAAAGGCCACCTGTTTCCCTTCTCTTAGAAAATTTCCCACTTCTTCTGCTGCTTTTTGGTGGTTTTTCTCCAGCACTGCCGGGTCCTTTGTCATAGGCATGGCAATAGGAAGCAGATGTTTTTTGTCAAGCTCAGGATAAACTCCCTTCACAATCTGATAAGCAACACTCTCCTCTGTTTTGTTACCAGGCACTGCAATGATATCACTTTCTTTAATGATTCTTAATGCTTTAATCGTTAAGAGTTCTGGATCTCCTGGACCAACTCCAAGTCCAAATAATTTTCCACTCATAGAGATTCCTCCTTTGTTTGTATATGCTTCTGTTCATTAATAAGTTTTTCCAGCGTTTTGACATGTTCTGTCTCTCCAAGATATCCATGTTGATTGGAAAACAAAACAGCTCCTAAGAGCATTCTATCATAAGCTCTGTGATTCAGATAATATAAAATTTTCTGTGTCAATTCCTTCATAACAGGCTCCAGAAGCCCTTCCCTTTTTATAATGGTTAATGCTTCATCTGTTGTGATGGTATCTAAAATTTCTCTGGCACACTCCAGGGAGATTCCCGCTCTTATGGCATTTGCCGCCAGAATTTCTGCTCTGGCATCTGCACTTCTGGAATGTGTGTTCATAATCCCGGCAGCCACCTTTACGAACTTACCGATATGAGAAATAAATAAAATTCCTTTCACTCCCATATCGACCGCCATATCTAAAGTTTCTCCCACATAATTGCTGCATTTCATATTGTCTTCAAATGGCAGATTCATGTGTTCCTGTACATAAGCGGCTCCATAATTTCCAGGAGTAACCAGCAAGTACTCTGCTCCGTTTTCTACCTTCTGTCGCATCTCAACCTCAATGCTTTTTATCAACGCAGCTTCACTCATGGGCTCCACAATCCCGGATGTACCCAATATGGAAATACCACCGGTGATACCAAGCCTTGGGTTAAATGTTCTTTTTGCCGTCTTCTCACCTTCCGGTACACTAATTGTAACACACAGCCCCCCAGTGTACTGATTTTCTCTCGATACAACCTCTAATTCTTCTGTGATCATCATACGGGGGACTTTATTAATCGCAGGACTTCCTACAGGCTGTTCCAGTCCTTTTTTTGTCACAATCCCGACTCCCGGGCCCCCCAGTATCTGAATACCAGGCTGATCACACTTTTCAACTTTTGCAAAAATTTCCAATTTATCTGTGATATCAGGATCATCTCCCGCATCTTTTCTCACTGCACAGGAAACCCAGTTTTCCCCCCGTGTAATATGCAGAATGTCCAGATTTAGAAGAATCCCCTTAGGGGTTAATAAGGTTTCTCTTGTGATACTTTCGTCTCCCAGCAGCATTCTGGCCGCAGCTTTGGCTGCCCCTGCTGCACAGGAACCTGTGGTGTATCCAAATTTCATTTTCTGATTGTTTTTTATGCTGTAATATCCTTCCAGCCCTGTCTTATACACCATACATCTCCTTGCTTCCACATAGAAAATATTTTGATTGCGTTAAAAAATCCGCTGTCACCAGTGGACAACGGATTCTAAATGACCTGCTCAATCATATTGTTATTCAAAGGCATCCGGTTGCCGCAGATTGCCTTTTCCTCTTCTGAACATTTCTTGTATCTGGCTTTACAGTAACGGACTTGCGCAGAAATTTCATCTGCTTCCAATAAAATGTTCAGTTTTTCTTTTATTTTACCGTGTATATTATATAATTTTTGCCAAAAAAAGTCAACGCAAATCAGGCATTCTGACTAAATAATAATACATACCATACCACCCTTGCTGTCATTGACGATTTTCTGCATGGTATCCTGAAGTTTTACCTGGCTTTCTTCTCCAATCTGCACCAGTTTCGTATGAATTCCATCTTCCACCAGTTCTTCAATAGATTTGCCAAAAATATTGGTCTGCCAGATACTTTCTTTCCGTTCTTCGCTTCCTTTGATATAGGATATTAGATCCTTGGCCTGCTCCTCACTTCCTACGATTGGAGCAATTTCTGTCTCAATATTTGCCCTTATCATATGAATCGAAGGACTTACAGATTTAATCTTCACGCCATATTTACTTCCCTGTTTGATCACCACTGGCTCTTCTAATTTAATCTCGCTTTGATTTGGTGTTACCACACCGTATCCCTTTCCTCTTACTGAAGAAATTGCACCCTGCACTTTCACATATTCTTCCTTCATTTTTGCAAGTTCCTGCATGGTATGGATCAATTCGTACTCATCTGAAATCTCAACCCCTGTCATCTCACTTAGGATGGTATAATACCACACTTCATCCATATCCACACGTATTCTGACTTTTCCTGTTGACAGGTCTATTTTTTCTGGTGTCATCTTTCGGACATACTCACAATCCAACAAAAATGGTTCCCGGGAAATATCTTTCACATATCTGGTTTTGCCCATCAATGCTTTTATTTCCAGGAGCAGCCGTTCCTTCAAATAATGGTCAAAGGGAAGCATTTCTACCCATTTAGGAATATAAAATTCCATCTGGACAATGGGAAATTCATATAGGATTTTCTCCAAAATTCTGGATACATCATCCTTCCTAAGTTGTTCACAGTTTACGCTCAAAACACTGACTTCATATTTTTTCCGGAGTTCTTCTACCAAATTTAAGGTTTCTTCCTTATAGGGCTTCTGGGAATTGATCAGAACTAAAAAAGGTTTCCCAGCTTTCTTTAATTCTGCTATTGTTTTTTCTTCACTCTCTATAAAATTTTCTCTCGGTATATCTCCAAAAGAGCCATCACAGGTCAGTACGATTCCGATACTTGAATGTTCTTCTATTACTTTTCTTGTGCCAGTTTCTGCTGCCTGATGAAAAGGAATCTCATATCCGAACCATGGTGTTTTTACCATTCTCTCCTTACCGTCTTCCATATTTCCTCCGGCATCCGGCACCATAAATCCAACACAGTCAATAAGACGGATTTTGGCATCTACTTCCTCTCCAATCTGAATCCTTGCTGCCTCTTTTGGAATAAATTTCGGTTCTACCGTGGTAATTAATTTCCCTGAACCACTCAGAGGAAGCTGGTCACGGACTTCCTTTCTCTGATTCTCCTCCATATTAGGCAGTACCGCCAGTTCCATAAATCTGCGCACAAAGGTAGATTTTCCTGTACGGACCGGACCTACCACCCCTATGTAGATTTCCCCATTGGTACGGGCCTGTATATCTTTATAAATATTATATGTATCCATAACATACCCCCTTCATCATATTGCTATATTATATGTTTTCCATACAAAAATAAGAACTTTTATCCCTCTTCCAATTCCGAACATTTGTTCTTGACATTTGTCAGCATTTTTATTACAATAAAATAAGAACATACATTCGATTAGCAAGAGAGGAATATTGTTATGAGACCAGTACCTACATTAGAAGAAAAATTGAAAATTTTATCAGATGCTGCAAAATACGATGTAGCCTGTACGTCCAGCGGAGCCAACCGAAGGGGAATGAAGGGAAGCCTGGGCAATTCCTGTGCTTCTGGAATTTGCCATAGTTTTTCTGCAGACGGCAGATGTATCTCCCTGTTAAAAGTCCTTTTGTCCAACGAATGTATCTATGACTGCAAATATTGTCTAAACCGCTGTTCCAATGACAGAGTGCGGACTTCTTTCACTCCGGAAGAACTCTGTACCATTACTATGGAATTTTATAAAAGAAACTACATTGAAGGCCTGTTCCTCAGTTCCGGTGTTCTGAAAAATCCCACCTATACCATGGAGCTTATGTATCAAACTATTTTCCTTCTCAGAACCAGGTATCACTTCCGTGGTTATATTCATGCAAAGACGGTTCCCGGAGCATCCCCGGAAATCATTCAGCAAATGGGGTATCTTGCAGACCGCATGAGTATTAATATGGAATTACCCACTTCAAAAAGCCTGCAGGAACTGGCACCGAATAAAACCCATGCTGCGATTTTGAAACCCATGAAACAGATTCAGGAGCAGATTTCTGATTACCGTTTATCCATTGGAAAAACATCCTCTATGGAGCGTCACGCAGGAAACCACCTTCTCTCAAACAGTATTTTTTCCTCATCCGAATCTAGGAAAAAGGTTTCCGGTTCCTTTTCTCCGGAAAATTCTACAGGCATTTCTTTATCTGGAAAAAGGATACCTGCCAGCAATAGCCTTGCCTCTTTGCCTGACAATATCCGCCGTCCCTTCGTTCCGGCAGGGCAGAGCACCCAGATGATCATAGGTGCCACTCCTGAAAACGATTATGAACTTCTTAAAATAACCCAGGATATGTATCAGGTCTTTGACTTGAAAAGAGTTTTCTTCTCTGCCTATATCCCTGTCAATGAGGACAGTGCCCTTCCCTCTCCGGATACGCCACCACCTCTTTTAAGGGAACACCGGCTTTATCAGGCAGACTGGCTTCTCCGCTACTATGGATTTCAGGCAGAGGAATTGTTGAGTCCTTCCAAACCTAATTTCAATCTTTTCCTGGATCCGAAATGTGACTGGGCACTGAGACACCTAGAATTATTTCCCATGGAAATAAACTCTGCCAGCTATGAAGACTTATTGAAAGTTCCTGGCATCGGAACGAAATCTGCCTGGCGGATTATCCATGCAAGACGTTCTGGTACTCTAGATTTTTGTGATTTGAAACGTATGGGAATTGTTCTGAAACGAGCTCAATATTTCGTTACATGTCATGGGAAAATGCTATACCGCATTCCCATAGAGGAAGATTTTATCACCAGACAATTGACCGGAACCGGCCAGAAAGATGCCTGGGACATCGAACACCCTCAAAGTTACCGGCAGCTTTCCCTGTTTGAAGATAATTTTCTTTCCGTTCCGCCTTCTGTGGAAGATAACCTGAAAACCCTGTCGGGACAATTATAAAGGAGATTTTATATGGTAGTTTTTACATGCAATGATAATTTTGAATCCATGATGACCTGTATTTATGACGCCTGGGCAGCCCGCCTTGGTCATTCTAATATCCGGCTTCAGACAGATCCTGTGGGAAATTTAGAGCTTTTCTGTGAATACAGGCACATTGATGCTGATCAGAAAAAGGTTAAAAAAGTCATATCCTCTATACAAAAGAAAGTATCCTGGGAAGCCTATCAGTGGGTTTATGCTGCATCTATGTCCTTCCGGCAAGATAAACTGGATATGATATACCGTTTTTTAATCTTAGGTTTTGCTACAGGCCCTAACGTGACAAAAATGCTGGGACATCCCTATACATCCGGTGTCTTTGAATTAAAACGCAAGGTCTATAATGAATGCCATCAGTTTCGTGAATTTTTGCGGTTTTCCAGACTTGAAAATCAGGTACTTTTCTCTATCATTGAACCTAAATGCAACATTCTTACCCTTCTTGCCTCTCATTTTGAGGATCGGATGCCATCTGAGAATTGGATGATCACAGACAAAACAAGAATGCTTTCTATTGTACATCCTATGAACCAGCCTTTCTTTTTAACACCTGTCACTCCTGTGGAGCTATCCTATATGGAAGATATCAAAGAGCACCGTGACCCTTACAGCCATCTGTGGAAAACCTTTTTTCAGTCTGTCGCGATTGATGCCAGAAAGAATCCAAAATGCCAGAGAAATTTTCTTCCTCTCTGGTTCCGTAAAAATATGACGGAATTTCAAGAAACTTGATCCACCTAATACACTTAAACGAAAAACTGCCGTATGAAACCCCTGAAAAAGGATTTCATACGACAGTATTAAAAACAAATCAGATTAAGCAAATTTTCTCGTATTGAAAAAACCGCATAAATACTGGGGAAAATGGACTTTTTGTGTATTTAATGTGACTTACGATTTTACTTTAATGAATATTAATATCCATTTTTTCTGCAAAGATGGTACAATATTTTTCCCCGGCATAAAGCCGGGGAATCTTTTATTTTACCCTGAGTTTCTGCCCTACATAAATCTTGTTTGGATTTGCGATACCGTTCATCTGTGCAAGTTTCTGATAAGTGGTTCCGTACTTAGCAGCAATACCGGAAAGTGTGTCTCCAGGTTTGACTGTATAATACTGTGCCTCCTGATACAATCCACGGATATCTCCGTCATTTACCCAGCAAAGCCCATCATCAAGCAGATAAGGGTTTCTTGCACCGCCCTGGATTCTCGTAATAGCCCCATGATTCCGCACCATATTGGATGCCTGGATAGCCTTGCTAATCGGGTCTGTGCTAGATGCATAGCATGTACTAAATACGACATGTTCTCCTACTTTGTGCTTGTGTGTAGGAGCTGCTGGTTTTGGCGGTTCCGGCTTCGGTACTGGTTTGTTTCCTAAGATTTCTGCCGGATAATCTCTATAGTATACATTTAAGTCCACATTTCCGCTAATGCCAGGAATGTGTCCTACCGAAGTGTACTGCCAGATATCTTCCCCGAAATTCGGCTTGTGGTTCTCATGTTTCTGCCCATCGTTTCTTCCATAGCTTGCACCCCAGCGGACAAATCTATCAAGCTGGCCTTTAACAACTCTGTTGTGCCAGTCTGGGTTATAATAAACCCCACACCAATATCCTGCCGCCTCGATAATATCACCGAAAGCCTTTGCATTTGCTACAGCTACACTTTCCGTTCCCGGCTGCTCCATATCGAAATATACAGGGTAAGACAGTTTTCTGCCTTCGATTAATCTTAAAACGTGTCTTGCTTCGCTCTGTGCGGATGCAATGTTTTTCGCATAGGAATACAGATACACCCCGTAAGGAATCCCCAATCGTTCACATTCTGATACGTTCCTTGTCCACTGTTTATCATCCTGGCTTGCCATATCCTGCCCATAACCGCAACGAATAATAGCACCATCAATGTGGTTTTTTACTGTTTCCCAGTCGATAACTCCATTGTGTTCGCTTACATCAATCAATAATCTTTCCATATTTTCTTCCTTTCTGCCTTCCCGGCGTAACAAAATGGAGGGCTTTATTTGCCCTCCTGGTTATCTTTATTCACAACTTTATCTGCTACTTCTAAGCCTTTGATTAATATTCTAGGTACATTAAATCCAGCTTCTACAAAATTCTCTAAGATGGACCTGATTTCATTTATTAACAAACTGGCCAGAACGAACCATCCCAGGAGCGTTGTAATCCCCAGATCAATCCCTATAGTCTTTCCAATTTCAATAAATACGGCACCTGCTCCAAACGCCACCATAATCATAAGCCAGTAGCCCAGCTTCTTCAAAACACCTTTCCAGCCCTTCATGGAGTTTTCTTTCCCTGCCATGCGGCTTTTCATCCATCCTGTGAGCCAATCTGCCACATTGAGCAGGAGGAAGGCTACAAACAATACCCAGTGTTCTCCTAAAATGTAAGATAACACTGCTACAATTGCACCAACTGCCGCATTGTATCCGTCAATAATCGCATCTGCATAATTCATGTTCTTCATATCCTCACTTTCCTCTCTTCGTTTTCGCATAAAAATAAGACCCATTAAGGTCTTGCTCTGATTTCCATATGTACCTCCTATTCTGCTACTGCAAAGTATCTTCCTGGGCACAATTCTGATAACTTGTTATACAGAGCCTGTCCAGGGTCCTCAATGCATCTTGCAATTAATTCTCCTTCTTTATAATATTTCCCTTCCTCTGGCTGCATGTTCGGTGTCCACGGGATAGGGTTTTCTTTTGTCCCTGCATGTGTTTCGTCAATTCGCACGAACAAGGATTCTGTCCCCTGTCCTGGAATCCATTGTGCCTCAAATTTCTGATTTTCTTTTATTGTTTTGTACAGCAGGTTTTCGTGCGTGAATTTATACCCCTTTACTGCTGCTGTATAACCCATTGCCACCAGTTCCCGCCATGTAGGATAGATTGTTTTTGCTTCAACTGCCTCCTGATCGGGAAGGCTTTGTGCATTCGCCCTGGCTACTACTACAGCAGCCTGGAACAATGCCGCATCCACGCCTGTGCCTGACGCCATGTTTTCTTTTATTTTCTCAATTTCTTTTTCCTGTTCATCCCTGGCCTGTTCAAGCTCTTTCAGCCGCTCTTCGGTATCCGCTTCTTTTTTCTGCAAAGCAATTTCCCAGATTCCACCTGCCTCTTCTTTTAGATATTTCAGCAATGTGTAGTTTTCATACCTCGCTATCTCCTTTCCGTATTCTGTCAGGCTCATCACAGAGGTTGCAAATTCATCCGCAAATAACGCTTTCAGTTCTTCGGATGTTTTAAGGATAATCCTTATATAGATTATCTTGTTGTCTGTTATTACCTTCTGCACTTCTGTCTTTCTTCCGTCATTTAAAATAAGTTCTTTCATTTTCCTGCTCCTTTCTCCCCGTATCGGTACGGGTATCCATGTACATATTTCTTTGCACGCTCGTATTCTTCGTGCAGCGTTACCTCAATTTTTACTTTTCCACCTGCCTCAACAGGATTTGGTGTTGTTTTTACATCATCAATGTAGATCATGCAATCACCATCCTTAATCCGTTATCCTCCTTTATATCTCCGGGAGTAGCAAAGGTGGTTTCCTTCCACTCTCCACATACTTCCAAAACTTCTGTTCTTCCTCTAAAAGCATTTTTAAATCCTCTTCTACTTCGCTGCGTTCTATGAAATAGTGACGGCTACTTGTCCTTTTATCTTTCCCCCAACTGCTGAGTAAATGGGCTCTAAGAACCACAAAGTCATATCCGGTAACCAGCAAGTAATGTAAAACCTGTATGTAATAGTTATCCGGAATCCTGTCTTTCCATTTTTCATACTGCATACTTTGCAGAATGTTAGTGGTTTTAATCTCCAGAATCCCTTTCCTTCCCTCCTCGTCTTCTAACTCCCCATCCAGGGATGCTTGCAAGAAGGGATAGGCTTTGCTTCTTAATATTCTGTTTTCGTGGTAAGAAACCTTGTATTCTGGATATTCCAGAGAAAACAATGCCCGGATATGTTCTTCTGCTAAAGTTCCATATCTGACATATGGTTTATCCGAGATATCTTCCGGAATCCTACGCCCTATCTTTTCTTCAAACAAATCAATATTTGTTTTATAAGGGTTCATTCCAACAATAGCTGAAGCATCCGAACCACCAATGCCATAGATTCTTGCTTTCAGCCAGGAAGCATGGTCTTTGTTTTCTATGATAATAAAAGGCTCAAACATCTTGACATCCTCCCTATCTACACCTTACAATAAAGGTGTATTTTATGTTTTTGTCCGCTTCTGGTTCCTAGGCCTGGCGGACTTTTTTAGTTACTTTCTTACACTCTCTGAGCAGTGTATAGACCAGCCAGAAGATTGTCCCTGCACCAAATATCTGTGCCGGCATGGACATGTCTGGCGGAACTTCCAGAACGGTATTAAATAATATGACTGTCCAGAACAGTGCATCTTTGATGGTTTGTTTATGCATCTTCTTCTCCTCCATTCTTATACTTGTCCAGTAGATTCCTGTAAATAAAATAGGACCAGCGCTTCTTTCCTTCTTTTTTGATTGCAACACCTATTGGAAGTCTTTGCTGTCGCATTAAATGACGAAGTGAAACCACGTCCATATTTAACTCCTCTGCTGCTACTTTAGGGTCTACTCTAATCATGTTCATGTTATTGCCTCCCTTCTTTTGTTTTTTTGGTTATCCATCACCTCACCCCACTTTCTACTCTAAGAAATATTCAATCGTTACACTGAAATAGACTGCTCTGATTCTTCCGGCAGAGAATTTCTTCTCACAATTTCATCTGTCACTTTCTTATGTACAGATTTGCTGACTTCATCAAATTCAATTTTTCCACTTCTGAAAGCAATTCCTATCATTTTATTTAGCATAGCTAATTCTTTGTAGGTAAAATTCATATATTCTCCTCCTATCCCCTTTTAATAGTATCTTTTAAAGTTACTCTTTAGCAAAAAAAATGGCGATTGGGTTTTCTATGTTTAGTTCATCAATCATAATTTGAATTTCATCGCTCCCAAAAACCCCATTTTTCATTTTTTCATAGAAGGTTTTCGGTGTAACTCCTATCATTGTTGCTACGTCTGATTGTGAAAAACCATTTTTCGCAATTATGCCTCTTAATTCGTTTGTTTTAATCAAATTCTCACCTCAGTATCTTTTTAAGTTACCATCAGTATATCACGTTTTCGTAACTTGTCAAGATATTTTTTATTGCTTTTATAACATTTTTGTGCTATTATTAAGTTACATCAAAGAAAGGAGGATTTTTCATGACAGTAGGTGAGCGTATAAAAGAAATTCGTAATAAAATGGGAATGAGCCAAGTAGACTTCGCTGATAAAATAAATGTTTCAAAGCAAACTTTATATAAATACGAAAATAATATAATAACCAATATTCCTTCTGACAAAATAGAGGCAGCTGCACAATTAGGAAATGTAACCCCTTCTTATTTAATGGGCTGGGAATCTCTTAGTAATGAAGAAATTAACAATGTATTTCATGAAAATACGCAAAAGTCAATCTCTTCCCCCAAAAAACATGGCGTCCTTATAAAAGTTCTTGGAAGAGTTGCAGCAGGCATTCCTATAGAAGCGGTTGAAGACGTTATTGATAATGAAGAAATTTCCGAAGCACTTGCGAAAACCGGTGATTTCTTTGCACTGCAAATACATGGTGACAGCATGGAACCAAGAATGTGCGAAGGAGATGTTGTCATTGTTCGTCAGCAGAATGATGCTGAATCTGGTGATATCGTCATTGCTATGATAAATGGAGATGATGCTACTTGCAAAAGGCTTCGCAAATACAGAGATGGAATTGAACTTATTTCAAACAATCCAAGCTATGAGCCAATGTTTTTCAGTAACGAAGATATCATAAATAAGCCGGTGAAAATCATTGGAAAGGTTGTTGAATTAAGGGGAAAATTTTAGGAGGGTACATATGATACTTAACGATTTAGTAAAAGAATATACTATAGCTAAAGCAGAACTTCTACCCGCAAAAAAATTTGCTGAGCAATCAAAAGTGGTAATAAGCTTATATATAAATTCTTTTTCAGATTTAAGCGCAAATTATTATAATGAGTCTTATAATTATCCTAAAGACGGAGTAGTTACTGATTTAAAAAACTCGTTCTCAAATTTATACAGTGAAATATGTATACTTAATTCTTGCTGCAGGGATTTATATAAAAGTTTAGGAACACTATCTAAGTTTCACTTTAAAAACTCCATATTGCAAGAAGAAATTAACAACTTAATATCTTACGCAGATACTTCTGTCGACTTCATATATCAAATACTAGAAATGCAATTAGAAAAAGCGAAAAAGAAACGTGCTTTTCTAGATTTGATTAGCTCACTAAATCATTTTACAGCAGCTTATAGCAACCTATTATCGACAGCTACCCATTTTGATTATTGTTCTAATCTTTTATACGAGCCGCTTCCAAAATCTATTGAAGATAGTGAAGATTATTCTAATTTCACAATAAACTCTCTTGCTCAATCTGATAATTTATCAGTAGTTGCTGATTCTATTTCCTATTTTGGAAAAATGCTTGACAATGTGATGCGATTATTAGAATTACCTACTTCGGAACGATATTACATTCGAAAAATTGAAACAGGCTCTTTAGTAATAACAATAACAAGTTCTACTATTTCTTTAGTGGCTATACTGAAGTTTATTGACTTTTGTTTCAAAAAATATATTGAATACAGAAAAGCAAACCTAGAAATTCAATCTATGCGCCAACAAATAATCTCTACTGATTTAGAATTGTTAGAAAAGACATTAGACTTAAATCCTAATCTGGAAAATAAATCTGAACTAATAGAAAAAGCCTCGGCTAATGCTTTTAATTATTTCAAATTCAATCCTAAATTTAGAATTGGAGATAAAACATATGATACAGGTGAAACAACTCCTCTCATTACCGATGTTGCTCCAAATACACTTTCTGATAGTGTTTAGAGTACCTAGTCCATATCTCTGTTCTATATCAGACATGGAATAACCTTGACAATATAATATACTTACCCAGGGGAGCTGGGGGACGTGCTCTCACCTATTCCGAGACCTTACGGAAGGCGGTGATTATTATGAGTACATACGAGGAATTAAATCTAATCGTAAGCGTTGCTCTACTGATTGTTGCAATTCTGAATCTTACACATAAGAAATAGCCGTCCTGCTCCTGTGATATGATACCTCTAAAGTAGACAGATTAAATATAAAAATCTGTTGCTTTGGA
>Peterbilt_p2__coassemble_239_pt1 | contig 49145 bp, 49 predicted proteins | sample Peterbilt_p2__metabat2_high_PE_039 | metagenome-assembled genome bin Peterbilt_p2 | reverse complement strand
TTTGAACGAAAAGTCCTCTTTTTCCGTAGAGGCTGTTATTTCACAGCCCCTTTTTTTTGTTGTTGGAGATAAATAGTATAACTAAATGCAGTTTCAGTTTTCTGTTGTTTTAATTTTTTTAACCACAGATAAAATGTGTACCCATGACGAAAGTGAAACTTTCACTTTCCACACATCATCATATTAATATCAAAATCATAGGTATAATTTGAATAAAATTAAATTGAAACGTTCAAAATATATGTGCAATTAATAACGCATTATTAATAAGAAATTGGAAAAATGCATTAATTTAACTTGGAATTTACCTTATTTTTAAGTAAAATGCATAAAATGTTAATTGACACGATTCAATTTATGTTATATAATCGGGATATGGATAGAGATTATGTACAAAAATCCACGCAGAAAATCTAAAGAAGGAAGATGTGCCAAATGGCAGAAAGGAGACACACATGAAAAAATTAGTAGTATCATTGCTGACATTAGTAATGACAACCTCTCTGGTTGCTTGTGGGGGAGGAAAAGCAGACACAGAAAAAAAAGAGAAAAAAACAGGAGGAAATGAACTGGAGGCTGAATTAGAGTATTGGTCCAGTTGGAGCGAAACAGAAAATCAGGCCTTAGCATTGCAGGAAGCTGCAAAGCAGTTTACAGAAGAAAATCCAGGTGTCAAAATTAATTTTACATTTAATGGTAGAGACAACCGAAATTTAGTAGGTTCAGCAGTTGCGGCAGGTACTAAAGTAACTATGATGGATGCAAATGCAGACAATATTGAAGCTATGTGGTCAGATATGACATTAGATTTGACTCCTTATTTTGAAAAGGATTACCCCATTACTAATGGTGAAAAGTATGTGGACTCTATTATGGCACCAATGGCAAATCTCTCAAAAGATTTATTTGATGGAAAATATTCTTATTTTCCATACGCACCACAGGCATTTATGATTTTCTGTAATAAAACGCTTTTAGAGGAATGTGGGGTTACAGAATATCCATCTACTTGGGAAGAATTCTTAGCGGTATGCGAAAAAGTAAAAGCAAAGGGATATATTCCTGTGTCTACAGATACAAATTATAGTACAAGCTGGGTTGGCTATTATATGAGTAGATTATTAGGGAATGAGATGGTAGAGAAATTAAGTAAAGATCCATCTGCATGGAGTGATCCAAAAGTATTAGATGCAGCAAAGGCAATCGAAGATATGGCTTCAAAAGGATACTTTGATCCATCAATTGAATCTAATACTTATCCAAATGCACAGCAAGCAATGGTGATTGATGGAAAAATTGCCATGTATATTAATGGAACATGGTTACCAAATGAAGTAAGTGTAACGACACCAGAAGATTACGAATGGGGTGCGTTTGCGTTCCCGACAGTAGAGGGTGGAGTAGACGATCAGACATCAGGATGTTTCAGTAGTTATGGTATTGCAATCAATAAGGATGCAACTCCAGAAGAGGCAGAAGCAGCTGCGGCATTTGGAGTATATGTTACTACAGAATTTGATCAACAGTTTTCTGATATGGCAAATGCAATTCCAGTGAGCAACACTGGAGTGTGGCCTGAAAACTTAAAAGATGCACAGGCTGTATTGAATGGATATACTAATCGTTATCCGTCACAAACTGCAATTACTATGAATAGTAACAGTAAACAAATTATTTCTGATGCATGTTTAAAACTTATGGGTGGTTCTATTAGTGCGGAAGAATTTGTCAAAATGGCATCTAAATTCTAATAGAGAATATAGAATCAACTGGGAAGAAAGGGTTGGCTTATCAAATACTTAGATGGTCAACCCTTCCGTTTTAAATATATGCATTTGTGTGTATGAGAAAAACTTATCTATATTTTAGGAGGATTAATGTGAAACAAACAAAAAAATCAATATTTATTTTTATGGCTCCTGCTGTAATTTCAATGTTAGTGATTTTTTTATATCCTACAATACGAACAACAGTTATGAGTTTGTTTAATGTAAAAAATATAACGACGCCTATTTCAGAATGGGAATTTATTGGGTTGAAGAATTTCACACAATTATTTGCGACACCATTGTTTGTACGATCACTGTGGAATATTTTGAAAATATGGATTTACAATGGTATTGCTACGATGATTCTTTCAGTATTATTTGCCGTAGCTTTTACTAAAAAGATTAGATTTAAAAGATTTTTCAGGATGATTGTGTATTTACCAAATGTTATTGCAGCAATTGCTGTTGGTTATATGTGGTTACTCTATGTATATAATGGGCAGTTTGGATTGCTTACTACATTATTCCAAAAATTAGGATGGGAACAAATGGCAAGTTTCCAATGGCTTAGTTCGGATCATATGTTTTTATCTATGTGCATTGCTAACATTTTTGGAAATGTAGGTTATTTTATGATGATGTTTATTGCTGGAATAGAGAAGATTTCTTCAGATTATTATGAAGCCGCGTCTATTGAAGGAGCTAATGTCTGGCAACAATTTATCCATATCACATTGCCATTATTAAAAGGCGTATTTCGTACAGCTATTGTATTATGGACAACAAGAACGATGGGATTTTTTGCGTTGTCACAGGTCTTTGCTGGCGTGAATACATATACACCAATGCTCTTTACTTATCAGACACTTTTTGGAACAGAAGTTGCTTCTGAATCAGTAAACGCTGGTATGGCAGCAGCTGCAGCAGTGCTTATGACGGTGGCTGTTGGTATTATATCTACAACGTTGAATCATCTTATTAAAGATGAAAATTACGAAATTTAAAGGGAGGAACGGCATGAAGAAAGAAAAGGATACAAAGTTAAAGAAAATCTTTTGGAAAAAAGAACTTCGTTTGCTGCCGTGTTATCTCGGTGGTTCTATATGGGCATTTTTTACTATTTTTATGATCGGTTGGATTGTGGCGGCTTCCCTCTCCACAACAAAAGAAATCTTTACGGGTGAATTGCTTTCTACAGGATTACATTTTGAAAATTACACCAATGCTTTTTTTAGGAATAAAGCATTGATGAATTTGCTGAACTCTGTTATTTATACGGTGCCTTCATGTGTTTTAGCTATTTTAATAAGTGCCCCGGCAGCATATTGCTTGACAAGATTCAAATTTAGATTTAGTAAAATTATCAATCAGGGAGTTGTTACAGGATTAGCTATTCCTGGAATTATGATTGTGATGCCATTATTCTCTATTGTGAGTGCTTTGAAATTAGGTGGAACACATTTTACATTGATTTTTATTTATACGGCTACATCTATTCCATATACAACATTTTTTTTGATGACATTTTTTTCGGGAATTTCAGAAACTTATGAAGAAGCTGCTGCAATTGATGGATGCGGACCAATTCAATGCTTTTGGAAAATTATGTTCCCTCTTGCCCAGCCAGCGATTATTACAGTGACAATTTTTAACTTTATCAGTCGTTGGAACGAATATTTTATGGCACTCATTTTTGCAAATAAAGCTGAATTAAGACCAGTAGGGGTAGGACTTTATCAGACAGTTACTTCCATGATGCAGTCAGGTGACTGGGCAGGTATGTTTGCATCAGTTGTTATTGTTTTCATTCCAACTGTTGTAATTTATTTGATGTTGTCAAATAAAATTATTTCTGGAGTGACAGAAGGTGGAGTTAAAGGTTAAATTGGCAACTAGAAAGGGACTTGAAATGGAAAAAAAAACAGTGAAATTTGGTGTTTTTACAGATTTGCATTTGGAAATTATGAACGATGGAGAACGTCGTTTAAAGGAATTTATAAGTAATATGAAAGAGGAAAATGTGGATTTTGTTATTCAATTAGGCGACTTCTGTTATCCAAATAAACCTGAAATATGTTTTTGCTCAGATTCAAATATGCCAGTTAACTTAAAAAATGCTTTAATATATCCAATTTTATCGAAAAACGAAGAGATGAGAGATTTATATAATAGTTTTGAGAAACCACATTATCATGTGTTGGGAAATCATGAACAGGATTTTGGTTCTAAGGAAGAAGCAATGACATTCTATGGAATGGAAAAAAGATATTACTCTTTTGAAGTGAAAAACTGGAAAATGATTGTTATAGATGCATCTAATTTCAAGACCGAAGATGGTTGTATTAAGGCTTATGATCATGGGGATTATTTTGATTCCCGTGATCTTCCTTATATTGATGAAGAGCAGATGAAATGGTTGGAGAAAGAACTTATGAGTTCGATAGGTCCTGCAATTGTTTTTTCTCACCAACCATTAAATGAAGGCCCAAGAGGGATTCGTAATGCAAAACAGTTATCAGAATTATTTCACAGGGCATTCAAGAAGGGCAGAAAGGTTCATTTGTGTATAAATGGTCATATCCATGTTGATAGATATCAGGAATGGAATGGTGTCGGATATCTTACGTTAAACAGTATGTCGAATCATTGGATAGGAACAAAATATGCGTGTAAACGCTATGACAATGAGACAGAAATGAATTATCCAAATTTACAATACACATTTCCATATAAACAGGCACTATATAGTGTTGTAGAATTATCAGATGAAAAAGCAGTTGTTAAAGGTATTTCGGGTAGCTTTATTATGCCATCACCAGATGAACTAGGGTTACCTAAAAATTCCGTACCTGGTTTAAGTGCCGGAATACAAAACCGTGTCATTTCTTGGAAGTAAGAAAACCGTTGAGATTTTTGCATTTAGATGCGATAATTGTCATAAATAGCGAATTGATAGGAGCAAAAATATGGCAACAATTAAAGATATCGCAGAGGCGGCTGGAGTTTCAAGAGGAACTGTCTCAAATGTATTGAATGGAAGAGACATTGTAAGCAGTGAAAAAATACAAAAAGTGATGAAAGTTGTAGAAGAAATGGGCTATTCTATTAATGAGAAGGCCCAAAATCTTAGAAAGGGATCTGCAAAACTTTTAGCAGTTGTTCTACCTAATATTGAGGATCATCTATATACAGATTTTTATACAAGTTTTAATCTCATTGCAGAGAAGGAAGGGTATGTTACAGATCTTTATATTAGCAACGATAATCCTGATTATGAAAGAAGTTTAATTGCTAGAATGAAATCTAGACTTACACAAGGAGTAGCAACGTTTTCTGCAATATCAGATGGAAGCGAAGCGTATTATGACGTGGGATTTTCAAAAGAGGATGTTCTTTTTGTTTCTAGAAGACAGATGTATGAAAGTCAATTTTTGGGCTTTGATATGAAAAAGATAGGAATAGACTTAGCAGATTATGTGAAGAAAAGATCTCCTCAAAGAGTTGCTTTTGTAACCGGAGCAATGCATTGTGAAAGCAGGAAAAGGCTGTGTGAAAGTTTTATTGGACACATGAATGAGGTGCAACCAAATAGTAATGTAAGAGTTTATTCAACAACTAGAGAATGCCGTTATCAAGAAATTAATAGAATATTCTCTAAAGGAATTCCAGAGATTGTCATTGCGGAAAATACAGGTTTGGCTAATATTGTAAAAAATATATGGCAAGATTTTTATAAGGAAGGGAAAATAGAGATTATTACAATTTCTACCGTATGCCCTATTCCAGTAGATGAGTATGTTCGTTATGAGATGGATTACCGGGCATTAGGAGAACGAGCTGCAAAAAGATTGATTCAAAGAAAAAAGACTATGGAACCGGTAGAGATTCTTCAGGCTAAGGGATTTGCACATTGGTGTCAAAAGGATAAGGAAATGCAGGGAACAACTATAAATGTATTATCTGTAGGAAGTCCAACGACTCAAGCTTTAAAGACTATTGCAAAATATTACTATGAAATTTCGGGAAATAGAGTTGTTTTAACTGAATTATCTATTGATAGCCTCTACGAACTATTGAAAAATTGGAGTTCAGGATTGGCTTTTGATATTGTACGTATGGATAAAGAATGGTTTCCATGGATGGCAGAAAAAATCTTTGAACCTTTAAAAAATATTGATTCTAACATAGAAGAATGTATGAAAGGTTTTTTATCCAATACATTGAAAGAATACGCATATGTAAATGACGAACTGTATGCCTTTCCTGGTTCACCTAGCGTTCAATTATTGTTTTATCGGAAAGATTTATTTGAGGATCCAATATTGAAAAGATTATTTTTTGAAAAATATAAAAAACCATTAAAAATACCAGAGAATTTTGAGGATTACAATCAAATTGCAAGCTTTTTTACAAAAGCTGTGAATCATCAATCTCCAGTAAAATATGGATGTACGTTTACAGGTGGTAAGAATAGAGTTGCAGGTGTTGAATTTTTAATGCGTTATTATAGTCATACAAAAAGTTTATGGTTTGAAGAAAATTCAAAAAGTAATAAAATATTGAAAATGACTTTAAAAGAGACCATAGACTCATGGAAATATTCTTCAAAAAAAGAACATGTATGGTGGAATGACAGTGTACGTGAGTTTGCTGATGGTGAAACAGCTATGACAATACAATTCGCAAATCATGCTACAGGATTTTTTAAAGAAGATTCTAAAGTAATCGGAAAATTAGGTTGGGCTATGGTTCCGGGTGGAAATCCTATTCTTGGAGGAAGTGTGAGTGGTATTTCAAAGTATTCCGAAAATAAATTAGCAGCTATTGATTTTTTGAAGTGGTTGAATCGTAATGATATTAACACTGCATTGACTCTATTTGGAGGAATGCCAACCCAGGAGGCTGTTTATGAAAGCAGTGAAATCAAAACAACATATCCATGGATGAGGTTTGCAAAAAAGTGTTTTGAAAGTGCAGAAAAAGATATTCCGGAAATAGAGATAAAAACTTTTGTAAGTCATATTGGTGCTACCCTACGTACGGAACTTAGGAAAAGCTGCCCTGGAAAAGACGAGGAAGAATTTCTTCATAAAATCTTGGAAAACAATGAAATGTAATATAAAAAGTATTAAATCAAAGGAGAAGTAAAATGTCTGAGAATCCATATATAATTGATAAATACAGAGATACAGCAATACGATTAATAAAGAAGGAGCAAAATATAACAGGAATGCCTAGTGTGGAAATTAGTGCGGATTTTCCATGCCGAATGGTAGATAATCCCCATTTCCATTACGAGACAAGTGGTGAATATGTAGTGTACATTAATCATCTTATTTTGAAGGATGCATGTCTTGTATCTTTTAAAATAGAGAAGAAAACAGAAGTTAAAGCAATTTTATGTGAAGGGAAATATATCCCATTTTATGAAGAAGATGGATACTATTATTTTATTATCGAAATCAGTGGATTGCATGGTCCAACAAGAACTTTATATGCACATTCAATTATCCGTGAAAATGGAATAACGCTTAGAGTAGAAGAAAATGATAGGGGAAGATGTGCGGGAAAATACTCCGTAGAGTCCTATCCAGAAATTCAGATTGAAGCGGCAGGACATTATACCTTTGCAATGAAAGAAATTTTAAAACAGATGGGGATTCCTCAATATTTACATGAAAACCAGTTGGGGTATTTATTGTTATTGGGGTTTGAAACTTGTAATGAAATTCATACAGATTATCCTCCACATTGGCATATGATTTTTAGATGGCCAAATTTCTGCGGCTCTCAGGCTCCTCATATATATTTGGATTCAGAAGGAAGAATGACGGAAAACAAAATGTATATCGATGGTATTTCTGGTGTGTGCAGAACATATGCACCAGGCGAATGGTGCCGTTTTGTAGATATGTATGGACAAGATTTAATGGCATTTCGTGTATTGACTGATGGAGGACTGGAAATAACAAAGCCAGGTGGAGATATTTATAAGATGGATCCATATATAAAAGAGAAAGGGGTTTGTGTATGGAAGTCTGGTAAATTGGTAGGTCTGTTGCAGATGAAAAATGATACAGAGATTGGAAAAATGGAAGTGTTATGGAAAGAAAAAAGATATGAAATTCATTACGATCCGTTGACGGGGACAGTTCATAAACAATCTTGTCAGAATACAGAAGGAGATTAATATGAAAACGCTACAAGAATTAAGAAAAGAAAAAGGAACTTTGGTGGTAGCCCATAGAGGTAGTTCAGCAGGAAATATACCTTGTAATACTATGGCAGCATTTGATGTTGCGATTAGAGATGGAGCAGATATGATTGAAATGGATTTGTTCCGAAATGTGGATGGGAATATTTTTATTTTTCATACAGGAAAAGAACCAAGTCACATTGATCGTCATGTTAATATTGAATCTCTTTCAACTAAGGAAATATTAAGTTTAAAACGCTGCAATAGTGATTTGATTGAAACATCTATTGGAATAGAACGTTTTGAAGATGTACTTGAACATTTAAAAGATCGAGTTTATTTGAATCTTGATCGTGCCGTTCAATTAATGGATTCAGTAATTCCTATTGTAGAACGTATGGGAATGAAAGAGCAAATTTTATTAAAAAGTGATCCTTCAGAAAAGTCATTAAAAATAATAGAAGAGTTTGCACCAGATTATGCATATATGCCTATTTTTATGGAAAAACCTGAAAATTGGGAATTGATAAAAAATATGAATATTAATTGTGTAGGGGCAGAATTAGTTTTTTCTACTGAAGATTCTATTCTAGCATCTGATTCTTATTTAGAAGAAATGCATAAGGAGGAAATGCTTCTTTGGGGAAACTCTCTTGTATATAATAGCAAAATTCCATTAGCTGCAGGTCATAATGATGATAGATCGGTTGTTGGAGATCCTGATGGTGGATGGGGATGGCTTGTTAATAAAGGATTTGATTTAATTCAAACTGATTGGGCGGGACATTGCATTCGCTATTTAGAAGAAAAAGGATTTAGAAAATAAAAAAGGGAAGTGGCGGACATGAATAAAGAAGGTCAATTAAATTTTTTGGGGATTGGATCTGCTTATAATCCTGTTTGGAAAAATACAAGTGCTTATTTTGTAAAAGAGAATCAGTTTTTTTTAATAGATTCAGGTGAAACTGTATTTAGTACATTATTTGAAAAAGGGTATTTAGTTAATTATTCTAAATTAAGAGTATTTGTTACTCATACACATGCAGATCATGTAGGCAGCCTTCCGTCTTTATTATCTTATTGTTATAATGTATTAGGGAAGAAAGTAGAAGTTTATTATCCAAGACAAGAGATTCAAATCTTATTAGATAATATGGGGTTGGAGCGAGAATGTTATTCATTACACATGGGAATGAATTGGGATTTTGAAGACATAAGTATTAGAGCTGTTTCAGTGAATCATGCGGAAGATATTTATTGTTATGGGTATCTAATTAGTGGTTTAGAGGGAACGGTTTATTATAGTGGCGATTGTTATCAGATCCCCAATAATATTTTAGAAGATTTCCAGAAGGGTAAAATTAATCGGATTTATCAGGATACTACAGAATTCCCCTCATCTCATCGTTCACATTGTCCATTAGAAGAATTGGAACGACTATTTCCTGAAAAAGATAGAAGCCGTATATATTGTATGCATTTTACAACGGATTTTTTTGAAAAGTTAGAGCGATTGGGATTTTCATATGTGAAATCGGAGTAATATTCATAAAAAACGTTGGGGAAATAGCCGGAGGCTTACGTAAAAAAAAGAAAGGAGAAAAGTATGCTTATAGAGCAATTGAGGGAAATTACATATCTTTCAATTATCATACGTGTGTGTGTAGCAGTTGCCATAGGAGGAATTATTGGACTTGAACGTGGAATGAAAAATCAACCAGCAGGAAGTAGAACATATATGGTGGTTTGTTTGGGGTCATGTGTAGTAATGATGACGAATCAATATATCTATCATGTTTTTCAGACAGGTGATCCTACAAGATTAGGGGCTCAAGTTGTTAGTGGAATTGGTTTTTTGGGTGCAGGAACTATTTTAGTCACAAAAAATTCAAGGATTCGTGGATTAACATCTGCAGCAGGTTTATGGGCATCTGCTTGCATTGGACTTGCGGTTGGAATTGGCTTTTATGAAGGTGCTGTAGTTGCAGGGATTACGGTATTATTGATTATGACGATATTTAGAAAATTTGATAGTTTAGTGCAAAAGAAATCAAAGTATATGAGGTTATATATTAATTTTGATTCTACAAATGCTTTAAATGCATTCATGGAACAATGCAAACAAGAAGATATAACAGTAAACGATGCTCAGATTACTAAGTTTAAAGGTAAAGATCATAGTGAAGTTATTGCTATGTTAGCGGTGAAATCAAGAATTAAAATGGAGCATTCTGGAATGATTGCATGTTTTGCAAAAATGGATGGAATTAAGTATATAGAAGAAATATAGAGGATTTTATTTTTAAAATGTAGAGATGCTTTATTTCTCATACAAAAAGGGGCTGCCGCATGATTAATCATGCGACAGCCTCAAATGATTTAAAGGGCTGCGGGAGAATTTTCCAAAGTTTCTTCAATATATCTGTTTAAAGACATTTGATGTGCTGTTGTATAGATAATAAGCCTCTTATGAAGTTCTGGAGAAATTCGGATGTTAAAACTTCCTTTGTAAGCAATTTCTGGTTCTTTTCCTTCTGCTTTACAGGTTTCAAGATAATCGTCAATAGCTCCATGGAAATCATTCAGAAGATCTTTTGCATTTTCGCCTTCGTAAGAAATAAGGGAACGAATACCCATGACTTTACCATAGAAAATGCCATCTTCTTCTGAAAATTCAACACTGCCAAGGTATCCTTTATACTGGATTGTATTATTCATATGAGTCCCTCCTGTTCTAAGATTTCTATCAACTGTTTAATCTGATAGGCTTTTAATTCTTTTTGCGGGTGTGGTTTGTGAAGTAAAATACTGCCATGCTTGTCATTTGTGAATATGATGCGGGAACCACTTGTTTTTCCTTTGTTCGAGCGAATATAGTCTAAATAATTAAGTAACGTTTCAGCATCATCAAAAGTGAAATCTTTTGGTTTTGATTTTAACCGTTGAATTAGTTTTTCCTTTTGTCCCATAGTCTATTCCTCCGTTATTTATATTATACATCATAACATGTATGGGTGCAACTAAAAATAGTTGCAACATAGGTATGTATAAGATTCAAAGAAAAATGTTCCTAACAGTAATGAAGTATGCGATTGGAGTGTGAATGTAAATTGCAAATTCATCATACCTAGCAGTCATTATAAATACTTATAGATTTTAGAAGGGACACTTCCTTTTATGAAGTGCCCCTTGGAGGTCTCTTTTTTATTTCACCAATTCTTGATTTTTCTTCAACATTTCCAAGATAATTCCCTGGGTATAAGCCCCCAGGCGTTTCTTATCCTCTTTGGAAAGCTGTTCAGGATAAATCGGTTTTCCGTATTCCACAACCACCTTACAAGGCTTAATCTTTGGAAAATGATTCTCAAAGATTTCAGCGGAATTGCTGATAGCCATTGGAATAATGGGACAACCGGATTTTGTAGCGATTTTGAAGCTACCTTCGTGGAATGGAAGCAGTTCCAGCTCATCATTCCCTTTATTTCTGGTTCCCTCTGGGAAGATACAGATAGAAATACCATTTTTGACTTTTTCAATAGCAGTCAGAATGGTTTTCATACCTTCCTTGATATCTTTTCTGTCGAGAAACAGACAGTGGAGATACCGCATCCAGATAGAAAGCAGAGGAATAGGCTCCATTTCTTTTTTGGCAACGTAGCCTGTCAGGTCAGGACAGTGTACATAGGTAAGAAGAATATCGAAGAAACTTCTGTGATTTCCGATGTAGAGCACAGCCTGGTCTTTGGGAACATTTTTGTGACCAATAATGGTAATGTCTGCTCCCGTTACTTTTAAAATAAAGCGGAATACAGTCTGAATAATCCGCAGGGAACTGATATCTTTGGCACGGGGATTAAATTTTCCCACAACCCACTCAGCCAGCAGAATGGGAATGGATAAAATCAGATAACCAATTACACAAATACATACAATAATAAAACGTATCATAGCACATACCTTTTCCTTCCATATACATGTAAACCATTATAATGAAAACAATAGGAAGTTGCAAGCAAAATCAAGGTATAATCCAGGAAATATAAGCATACATATAGGATAAGACTGGCAAAGTGAAGGCGGCAGGGTAATGTGAAAAAATGGGGAGCAGGAGTTCTGGTGATTGCATTGATGTCTTGCTTTTTGTGTGGATGCAGTATTGAAAAGGTGAGGGCACAGGATGGTCTCAAACCAGAATATACGGTTGTAAAGAAAGAAGACTATCCGGAAAAGGTAAAAGAACTGGTGGAGCAAAATCAGGAAAAGGAATTTCAGATGACCTATCAAGACAGAGGGTTTCTGTATCTGATGAAGGGATATGGAAAACAGGAAACAGGTGGATACAGCATTCAAATTGAAGATTTATCACTTTGGGACAGTGCCATTCATTTGCAGACAACACTTCTTGGACCGGATAGCAAAGAAGAATTGACGGAAGAGCCCTCTTTTCCATGCCTGGTCATTAAGATGAAGTACCGGGAAGAGCCGGTAATTTTTGAGTAGAAAAGGGGTCTTAGTGTGGAACTGATTACAAAAAAAATGTATATGATGGAAAGAAAATGTGAGGCAGTAAGCCAGATTACTTTTGATGAGGATTTGAATGTACCAGATGTCAAACCGGATATCGGAAGAATGATTCAGAAAAAGGGTGAAATCCAGATTGACGATATTCAGATTTCCCAGGGAAAAGCCTATCTGTCAGGTGCTCTTGTGGTTTATCTTCTTTACGTCAGTGACGGCCCGGAGCGGAAAATATATAGTCTAATGGGAAATCTTCCTATTGGAGAGACTATGAATCTGGAAGGACTGGAAAACGGAGATAAGGTGCAGGTGAAATGGGACATTGAGGATTTGAGCATCCAGCTTATTAATTCCAGAAAACTGAATATGAAAGCCCTGGTGACCTTTACTGCTTATGTGGAAGATTTCCGTCAGGTGGAGATTCCGCTTGGGGTGGAAGACAGTGATATTTCCCAGAAAAAACAAGAAGTCTCCATTATGAGCACCGCAGTACATAAAAAAGATATCATGCGTATTAAAGAGGATATTGCGCTAAGTTCTAATAAGCCTGATATCTACGAATTACTGTGGGATACCGTGGAAGTACGTGGATTGGATATTCGGGCTGAGAATGATAAGACCGGGGTTAAAGGAGAATTGTTTCTGTTTGCTCTTTATCGTGGAAATGATGACAATAATTCTCTTCAGTGGCTGGAACATTCTGTGCCTTTTTATCAGGAGGTGGAGTGCAGCGGCTGCACCCCGGATATGATTCCCAATGTGATTATTAATGTGCCGCACAGTGAATTGAAAGTAAAGCAAGATGATGATGGAGAAGACAGGATTCTCAGTGTAGATACGGCCTTAGAATTAGAAATGAAAATTTATGAGGAGGAAGACGTTTCTCTTTTAATGGATGTTTATACCCCGGTAAAAGATTGCAGGGCAATTCGTAAGAATTATAAACTGGAAAGTTTACTGGTAAAGAATTTTTCAAAATGCAAAGTGAATGACCGTGTGAAAGCAGAAAATAGCCAGGGGAAAATCCTTCAAATCTGTCACAGTGACGGAACTGTGAAAGTCGACAGTACGAAAATCGTGGAGAATGGCATCTTAGTAGAGGGAATTGTCCAAGTGCGTATCCTCTATATTATAGGAGACGATGAGATGCCATTCTATTCCATGGAGACTATGATTCCATTCAGTCATACCATAGAGGCAGAAAATATCACCGAAAATTGTGTTTATCATCTCAGAGCAGATTTAGAGCAGCTTTCTACCACTATGATAGACAGTGATGAAATCGAAGTGAAGATTGTAATGAATTTGAATGCGATTGTTTTGGAACAGACGGATACAGGAATCATTCAGGAAATCCAGGAATATGAATTAGATAGGGAAAAATTGTGCAGTATGCCGGGAATTGTAGGATATCAGGTACAGCCGCAGGATTCTCTGTGGGATATTGCCAAGAAATTCTATACAACAATCGAAAATATTGTCCAGCTAAATGGGCTGGAAAATGAAAATGTGAAGCCGTATGATACACTGATCTTGATGAAGAAAGTGGAGCGGTAAGGAAGGGAATGGAGCAGCCGTTTTAGATGAATATTTATGATTTCAGTTTGAGGCGGCAGCTCCAGAAAAAGAAGCAGTTGTAAAGATAAGGAATTCATGATAGAATAAACGAAATCAGAGAGATTGTCTTTTCTCATATCTGTTGGCAGTTCGCCAAAATTTCAATTAGTCAAATAATAAAATAGCAGGAATTTATACCAGCAGTATTGTTATCTGTATATATTCTATTTATAATGTAGATATATAAAGTAAAAAGTTCATTGCTTTTGTTGTACAGACAAACTAAGGATAAACTGAATCCTATTCTGACAATGGTTTTATATTATGGGAAAGAACCATGGAATGGGCCGACATGTTTGAATGATATGCTGAATTGGGAAAATATTCCTGAAGTGGTGCGGAATAAGGTTGTGAACTATCCAATTTATATAGTAGATGTGAGGCGTTTTCGCGGAACAGAGGAGATGTGTACGGATGCAAAATTAGTATTTGGATTTTTGCAGAGGCATGAAAATCAACAGCAGCTTGAAAAATATGTGAATGATAATAAAAAAGAATTTACCAATTTAGAGGAAGATACTTATGATATGATTAGTATTCTGACAAGTTCACAGGACTTAATGCCAGATAAACAGGAATACATGAATGAAAGAGGTGAAGTAAACATGTGTAAGGCTTTAGAAGATATGAAAGCATCAGCAAAACAGCAAGGAAAACAGGAAGAAAGGGAACAGAATATTTTTATCCTGGTGGAGTCTCTAAGGGAACTGGACATCCCAGAAGAGGATATTTTGAGAAAAATTGAGGAAAAGTATCAACTCCCCAAAGAAGAGGCTGTAGAATTCGTGAAAAAATGACATTGAAAAATACAAGATTTTCATATAGAATAAAATGTACTGAATAGGATACAATATACAATGTACAAAAGTAAGATCAGGAGGATTTTGCATGAAATTAAGGGCACTTGCAAAGATAAATCTGGGACTGGATGTTCTTGGCAGGCGGGCAGATGGATACCATGAACTTCGTATGATTATGCAGACCATTAATATGTATGATCAGTTAGATATGGAAATCAGTGAGGAACCAGGAATCAAGATTACTACGAACCTTCCTTATGTTCCGGTAAATGAAAATAATCTGGTATATAAAGCAACAAAGATGCTGATGGATGAATTTCAGGTAAAAGAAGGATTAACAGTAGATTTGCAGAAGATGATTCCGGTGGCAGCAGGTATGGCAGGCGGAAGTTCTGATGCAGCGGCAGCAATGATAGGTGTCAACAGACTATTCCAGTTAGGCCTGTCTGTGAAAGATTTAATGGAAAGAGGAGTAAAAATCGGAGCCGATGTTCCATATTGTCTTTTAAGGGGAACAGCTCTGGCAGAAGGCATTGGTGATAAACTCCGTGCACTGCCTGCCTGCCCGGATTGTTATGTTTTGATTGGAAAGCCGGGTATCAGTGTTTCAACAAAGTTTGTGTACGAAAATCTTAGGGCAAATGAATTAAAAGCCCATCCGAGAATCGACGAGATGCTGGATGCACTTCAGTGGCATAATCTGTACAAGATGGCGGATTTGATGGAAAATGTATTAGAGACCGTTACGATTCCACGCTATCCGATTATCGAAGAAATCAAGAATCATATGAAGGAACACGGTGCATTAAATGCACTTATGAGCGGCAGCGGTCCTACTGTGTTTGGATTATTTGACGATAAACTGTTAGCAGAGCATGCATGCGAGGCATTGAAGGAAAGCAGGCTGGCAAAAACAGTATTTCTTACCACAGTATTTAACAATGGCGGAAGGAGGTATCAGAGATGAATCTGGAGATGGAAATGGACGAATACCTGCCTTTACGTGATGTAGTGTTTAATACCCTGCGCCGGGCGATTTTAAAGGGTGAATTAAAACCAGGAGAACGTTTGATGGAGATTGCTCTGGCAGATAAGCTTGGAGTAAGCCGTACACCGATCCGCGAAGCAATCCGCAAGCTGGAACTGGAAGGCCTGGTGGTGATGGCACCAAGAAAAGGAGCAAAGGTTGCTTCTATTACAGAAAGAGACTTAAATGACGTGTTGGAAGTACGAAAGGGAATGGAAGTTCTGGCCATTTCTCTTGCATGCAAACGTATTACAGGAGAAGAACTGGAAAAGCTGGAATCTATAGAGCGGAGTTTCCAAAGTCTGATCGAGTCAGGGAACCTTACAGAACTGGCGGAGATGGATGTGAAATTCCACGACACGATTTATCAGGCAACAAATAATCAGAGGCTGGTACAGCTTTTAAACAATTTGAGAGAGCAGATGTACCGCTACCGCATGGAATATCTAAAGGATATCGCTGTACGAAGAACCTTAGCAGAAGAGCATAAAGCAATCTGTGAGGCTTTGCGAGGAAGAGACGAGAGCAAAGCACAGAATTATGTGAGTGTACACATTGATAATCAGCAAAAAGCAATTATGCGAAGCCTGAATCAGGAATAGAATGGGAAAAATAAGAAATACTAGAAGAGAGGCAAAGGAGAGGCACCTGGCCTCTCTTTTTCTATGAAAAAAGGAGGGAAACAGCATGAATTCTGATATTTCACCTCATATTGAGGAAAACGAAGCGTATATAAGAAACAGGCTGAAAAACTGTGATGATTTTATTATCCGCCCCATGGTACTGGGGGAAGAGAAGAAAATCCGCTGTCTGGTAGTTTATATAGAAGTAGCTGTAAGCAATATGGTTCTGGAGGACTCTGTAATTGGAAAACTGGTGAATCACATGTGGGAAATGCCTGCGGATGAAATCCTGGAGTTTGTGCGTGACAATGGGATGGGAATTTCAGATGTCCAGCCCATGGATTCCATGGATCAGGCATTTGCGTCCATGTTGGCAGGGAATGCCTTATTTTTCTTGGATGGATATACCAGAGCAATCAAGGTTTCAAGCAAAGGATATCCCAATCTAAGTGTATCAGAAGCTACCAGAGAAAAAGTGTTGCGTGGCTCCAAAGAAGGATTTACAGATGCGGTAAAAACCAATTCTGCATTGGTGCGGAAACGAATCAGGGATACCAGATTGAAGGTGAAGCAGAAAACACTGGGAAAAAGAAGCCAGACACTGGTTCAACTCTTGTATATGGAAGATTTAGTTCACCCGGAGCTGTTAGAAGACATGGAAGAACGGCTGGATTCCTTTGTGATTGATGGCGTTTTAGATTCTGGTGTGATTGAGCAGCTTACAGAAAGCAATTGGCTTTCGCCTTTTCCTCAGTTTCAGACAACAGAGCGGCCGGATAAATGTGCGGCAGAAATTTTAAACGGCAGAATTCTCCTTTTGTGTGACCATTCGCCTGTAGGAATCCTGTTCCCGGCTGTTTTCAATGATTTTCTGCAAGTGAGTGAAGATTCCTATAACCGGTTTGAAATCGTATCTCTCCAGAGAATTATCCGTTACATGGCGGTGTGCTTTACACTGCTTTTTTCAGGAACGTATCTTGCAGTGACGAATTTTCACACCCAGGTACTTCCCACAGCATTGATTTTGTCTTTTTCTGAGGCAAGACAGGGAGTGCCGTTTCCCGGAATGCTGGAAATATTATTTATGGAACTTGCTTTTGAAACCATCAGAGAGGCAGGCATACGGATGCCTGGGCCGTTAGGGGGAACCATTGGGATTGTTGGAGGTCTGATTGTTGGGCAGGCAGCAGTAGAAGCGAATCTGGTCAGCCCGATTGTGGTAGTGGTTGTGGCAATTACGGCTTTGTGTTCCCTTTCGATTCCAAGTGAAAGTTTTTCTGCTCCTTTCCGTCTGTTAAAGTTTGGATTCATTTTGCTTGGGGGAAGTTTTGGGATTTTTGGAATCTTGCTTGGACTTTATCTTACCGTCAGTCATCTGGCAGGGCTGAAAAGCTTTGGAATTCCTTATCTATCTCCTTTTGCTGCTAAGATGGAAGCTGGATATTGCGGTGAGCGAGACAGTATCATCAGGATTCCATTCCGTTTCCTTACCAGGCGGCCGGTTTATGCAAGAAAGGAACAGCAGATAAAATTGAGAAGCAAAGGAGGGGAACAATAATGTATGCGGAAAACGCTCAGATTTCCCACAGGCAGCTTTACAGGCAGATGGTAACAGGACTGATGGGGATTTTATTTCTGACGGTGCCAGTGATACCGGGATTGTCAGGCAGACAGGGGATTCTGTCTGTGCTTTCAGGGACAGGTGTTTACCTGATTCTATGCACATATTTTGTGAGAATCAAGACGGTTTTTCAGTATCCGGAAAAATATATGGGCAAGACGGCAGCACGTATTTTTATCTTGTTATATCTGTCCTGGCTCTGGCTGATGGGAGTGTATCTGCTCCTTATGATTACAAGGATTACTCAGCGTTTTCTGGTGGAGGGCAGCATGGCATGGGTGGTGATTCTTCTGGCAGGAGGAGCTGCTTATCTGGGAAGCCACCAGGGGCTGGAGAGAAGAGCACGGATGGCAGAAGTCTGTTTTCCTGTCTTGATTTTTATTTTTGGCGGAATGTTTTTGCTTGGGATTTTGAGGATGAAACCCACATATTTACAGGAAATGGGAAGCCTTAGCCTAAAAGGGTTAGCATCCGGAATCTGGAAGATGGTATGCGTTTTTTTGCCATTTGTATTTCTTCCCGTAACCCTTGGAAATGTGGAAAAACCAGGAGAGGCCAGGGCAAGCATGGGAGGGGGAATTACACTGATTTCCGGTTTTCTGGTGGTTTCCCTTTTGCTTTTGCAGGGGAGTTTTGGTCTTGGAGGATATGAGCATAAAGAATATCCTTTGGTGGATTTTATGGCAGGGATTCAGATACCGGGAGATTTTCTGGAGCGGGTGGATGTGTTCTGGGTGGCAGCTGTACTGTTTAGTGTTTTATTCAGCCTTGGCAGCGTATTTTTTTATCAGCATGAACTTCTGCTGAGAATCAAACTGGAAAAAACAGCTTGTGTGTCTGCGGCTGGAATCCTTGTGGCAGCTATGTTCTGCCAGCATCAGAAGATTTCAGTACAGTGGTTTATGCATATTACCGTGAAGTATTATGGCCCTGTTTTTGCTGTCCTTTTAATATGGGCTGGCATTGCAGTGCGGAAAAAAAGAACCTGGAAAAAGGCAGGTGTTTTAGGAATTTTGCTAGTCTTTCTGACATATCTGTCAGGCTGTGGAGTTTCCCTGGAAAAGAGGATTTTCCCCCTTTCTATGAGTGCTGATTATGTGCAAGGGAAATATCAGATCATATACGGAATTCCTGAACTTACTGGTATGACAGGACAAAATAAGAAAGATACGGAGGAAAGCCAGCCCCAGGCTATTGTGTATGAAGGAAAAACACCCAAAGAGGCAGAAGAAAATTTTAACAAAAACCAGAAAAATTATCTGGACATGGGTCATATAAAGACGCTGATTTTAGGAGAGGGGATTTTGGCAGAAAAGGATGCTCTGGAGGGATTATTGGATATGCTGGAGAAAAAACCTTCTGTGGCGGGAAATATTTATGTCTTTGCCTGTCAAAATCCAGAAGAACTTATGAAGCTTGATGGACAGGGAAAGGATTCTGTAGGGGACTTTCTGACGGGTATTCTGGAAAATAATTTGAATGGAAAACCAAAAGATGCAGTGACACTTCAGGATTTGTATAATGCATGGCACAGAAAAGAGCAAATTCCCAAACTGCCCATTGTGACTGTGGTGAATAACAAACCTGAAATCCGTCAATACTCCTGATAAATTCTATCAGGAGGTACATAGAAAATGAATAAGATATGGGAAAAAATTCAGAATAAAAGATTGATCCTGGCATCTGTTCTTATTGGGCTTGCAGGAACACTTTTTCTTACAGGACTTAATACCGTTCAGTTAAAAAGAGAAAACAGGGAAATCAAGGCAAGGCTCCAACGGGAAATCCAGCAGGGGATTGCAGGAGAGGTTTTCCGCCTTCATGTGATTGCAAACAGTGACACAGAAGAAGACCAGAAATTAAAGCTAAAAATAAAAACAAGAATTGTAGAATATCTGGAAGAAATCCTGGGCAAAGACGCAGATTTAGAGAAGACCAAGGAAGCGGTACTCACCCATCTGGGTGAAATCGAAAGGGAAGCAGAAAAGCTGGTTCATGAGCAGGGATTTGATTATCCGGTAAAAGCAGTGGTAGAAAAAACATATTTTCCCAAGAAAAGCTACGGGGATTGTACATTTCCGGCAGGAGAATATGAAGCCTTAAATGTGAAAATCGGAGAGGCCAGAGGGCATAACTGGTGGTGTGTGCTGTATCCCAGCCTGTGTTTTATTGAGGATACCTATGGAGTAGTGACAGAAGAGAAAAAGGAGGATTTAAAATCCGTTCTGACAACAGAGGAATTTCTGGAAATTTTAGAAAAACCAGAAGAAAAGAAAACAATACGCTTCCGGTTCCGCTGGTTTTAATTTGTGGTTTTCAACTTGCATTCTGAACGAGATAAGGGTACAATGAGACATAAACGATAAATAAGAGGTTAGAATATGAAGCAGAGAAAAGATGCACCCATTGGTGTTTTTGACTCAGGAATAGGCGGGCTGACGGTTGCCAGAGAAATCATGCGTAATCTTCCACATGAAAGAATTGTATATTTTGGAGATACAGCCAGAGTTCCCTATGGAAGTAAATCAAAGGAAACAGTTATCCGTTATTCCAGGCAGATTGTCCGTTTCCTTCAGACACAGGAAGTAAAGGCAATTGTAGTTGCCTGCAATACAGCCAGTGCCCTGGCATTGGAAACCATACAAAAAGAAATAGATATTCCGATTATTGGTGTAGTAAAACCGGGAGCAAAGGTAGCTGCACAGACAACAAGGAATAAAAAAATCGGTCTGATCGGTACAAGAGCAACGGTCAAATCCGATTTATACAAAACAACAATACAAAAAGAAGACCCTGAGATCGAGGTTATCGGTCAGGCATGTCCTTTGTTTGTTCCCCTGGTGGAAGAAGGATGGCTGAAAGATTCCGTGACTGTCGAAGTAGCAAAACGCTACCTGGAGCCACTTCTTAATCAGGATATTGATACCTTGATTCTGGGCTGTACCCATTATCCACTTCTCAGATCCATGCTGAAGGAGCTGGCAGGGGAGCAGGTGACTCTGGTAAATCCGGCTTACGAAACAGCCAAGGAGCTTGAGAGACTTTTAAAAAGAGAACATCTGGAACACGAAGGAGAGGGTAAGGAAGAATTTCCATACCGCTTTTTTGTAAGCGATGAAGAAGAACATTTTCAGGAATTCGCCAATTCTATCCTGCCTTATGATGTGAAGATGACGAAGCAGATTAATATAGAGGAGTTTTAATTATGACAAAAGATGTGCTGATTACGATTAAAGGACTGCAAAGCCTTGGAGAAGCAGCAGATACAGAAGAAGTAGAATTAGTAGCAAAAGGCGATTATTATTTTAAAAATGGTCATCATTATATATTTTTTGAAGAAAGAGTAGAAGGATTCACAGAACCAACAAAGAACAGCATTAAAGTTTCTGCAAACAGTGTGGAGGTTAAGAAAAAAGGCTTGACCAATGTGCAGATGATTTTTGAAGAGAATAAGAAAAACCTTACTTATTATGCAACACCTTTTGGGAATCTTCAGATGGGAATTGCAGCTACAAAAATTGATGTAAAAGAACAGGAAAACAGCCTAGATCTTCTCATTGACTATGCACTGGAGCTCAATGCAGAACATGCAGCAGATTGTCAGATATCTGTGAATGTAAAAGAAAAAGATGCCGGGGAATTTTCTCTTGGCATGTAGAAGGAGTTGACATATGCTGATCGATATTTGTTTAGATGCATTGCTTGATACAGTAAAACTAGTTCCTTTTTTATTCCTTACTTATCTTGCCATGGAATATCTGGAACATAGAATGAAAGAAACATCCAGGCAGGTTGTGAAAAAAGCAGGAAGATTCGGGCCTTTTATCGGAAGTGTTGTAGGAATGGTTCCACAGTGCGGCTTCTCAGCGGCTGCATCCGGGCTTTATGCAGGCGGTGTGATTTCCGTGGGAACCTTGCTTGCAATTTTTCTTTCTACTTCAGATGAAATGCTGCCGATTTTTATTTCAGAGTCTGTACCGGCAGCAGTAATCTGGAAAATACTGGTGCTGAAGGTGATCATAGGGGCTGTTACTGGGTTTTCCATTGATTTTATATGGAGAAGAATAAAGGCAAAAAGACCGGATTTTGATATCCGGAGACATAGAGAGCATCATCATGAACATGATCATTTGGAGGAACATGGTCATCACCATCATCATGGGGAACACCATGAAAAAAGCATTCATGATTTGTGTGAGAAAGACCATTGTGGCTGTGAAGGAGGCGGTATTTTTCGTTCTGCCTTGATACACACAGGCCAGATTGTACTCTTTCTCTTTTTGATTTCTCTTGCTATTGGCTTTTTTGTAGAAACAGTAGGAAGAGAACAGATTGCACATGTAATCGTAAATCAGCCTGTGCTAGGGGTAATGTTAGCCGGGCTTGTAGGTATGATTCCAAACTGTGCAGCTTCTGTGATTATCACACAGTTATATTTAAGCGGAATCCTTGGAGTAGGACAGATGATGGCAGGGCTTCTGGCAGGAGCAGGAGTAGGAATTTTAGTTTTATTCCGTACCAACAAAGGTGCAAAAGAAAACCTGCTGATTGCAGGAACACTTTACGGAACCAGCGTAATATGGGGAATTCTGATAGAACTTATGGGGATTGTCCTGTAAAGGGTATAGCGTATGAGGAGGAAAAGCGAAAGGGTTCAAAAATGAAAGAAAAACTGCATACCGGTGAAATTTATTATCCAAGTGATGATGAAATTATGCAGGAACAATTTCAGTGTCAGGAAAAAATATTTATGCTAATTTTAATCTGACCCTTGTGGATGATACGCATATCTATGTAGGAGATACCACTATGTTTGGCCCAAATGTAACCATTGCCACAGCAGGGCATCCGATTCTTCCGGAACTGAGAGAACAGGCATATCAATATAACATGCCTGTTCATATTGGAAGAAACTGCTGGCTGGGAGCTGGTGTTATCGTAATGCCGGGTGTCACCATTGGCGATAACACGGTAATCGGGGCAGGAAGTGTCGTGACAAAAGATATCCCTGCCAATGTTAAATCTCCGTAAAGTATGTTAAATCTCTGTATAAATTATTGCAGGAACCTCTCATAAAAGGTATAAAGGTAATGTACAAATGAAAAATAAGTAAAACTTTAGTAAACCAAATGGGAGGAAACAACGTGAAAATTACAGATTTTTTCAGTCTTTTAGGAGGTTTGGCTTTATTCCTGTACGGTATGCAGATGATGAGCAATGGTCTGGAAGCTGCAGCCGGAAATAAAATGAAACAGATTTTGGAGAAACTGACAGCCAACCGTTTTCTTGGTGTTTTGGTAGGTGCGGGTATCACAGCAGTGATTCAGTCTTCTTCTGCCACTACGGTCATGGTAGTAGGATTTGTAAACTCAGGTATGATGACACTGAAACAGGCAGTATGGATTATCATGGGTGCCAATATCGGTACAACTATTACAGGACAGCTGATTGCTCTTGATGTAGGAGAACTGGCACCATTGTTCGCCTTTGCAGGTGTAGCACTGATCGTTTTTGTAAAGAAACAGAAAGTGCATCATTACGGTTTGATTGTAGCAGGACTTGGTATTCTCTTTATTGGAATGGAAATGATGAGCGGTGCCATGATGCCTCTTCGGGAATCAGAAGCATTTGTATCTCTGATGACAAAATTCTCTAATCCAGTCTTGGGCATTCTTGCGGGAGCTGTGTTTACAGCGGTGATTCAGTCTTCTTCCGCATCTGTTGGTATTTTGCAGGCATTAGCGGGAAGTGGTCTTATAGGTCTGTCTAATGCAGTATATGTGCTGTTTGGACAGAATATCGGTACCTGTATCACAGCGATTCTGGCAGCAATCGGAACAAGCCGGAATGCAAAACGTACTACAGTGATTCATCTGATGTTTAACTTGATTGGTACGGCAATTTTTACAGTTGTATGTATTGCAACACCTCTTACCGCACTGGTGGAGAGCTTTACACCGGGAAATGTTTCCTCACAGATTGCAAATATGCACACATTGTTTAACATTGTGACTACACTGCTGCTGCTTCCTTTTGGAAACTATCTGGCAAAAGCAGCTGTACGGATTCTGCCGGAGAAGCAAGACGAGCAGGCCGATGTTATGCATATGGAATTTATCCGCCCAATGGAAACCAAGAGAGATACACAGATTGGTCTTTCAGCCATTGCGGTGACCAGTATTAAAAAAGAACTTCACAGAATGATTGATATGGCAAAAGAAAATGTGGAGGCAAGTTTCACAGCCGTGAAAGCAGGTACAACAGCAGACCTGGAGACCATTCAGGAAAGAGAAGAATACATAGATTATCTGAACAAAGAGATTTCAAAATACATCTCTAAGGTTCTTGTAAACGAGAGCAACCCAAGAGATTCCCAGTATATCAGTGCTCTTTTTAAAGTCTGCGGAAACGTAGAAAGAATCGGTGATCATGCCATGAACATTTGCGGTTATACCAGAATGATTGAAAAGCAGGGAATTACATTTTCAAAGGAAGTCCGCATAGAGATTGATGAAATGAAAGAAGTCTGCAAAAAAGCCCTGGATTATCTTGGTGAAATCCATCATGACCAAGAGGAGGATAATCAGGATATGAAGGCTATCGAGAAATTTGAGCAGCAGATTGATGATATGACAGATGATTACCGGAAAAAACAGCTGATCCGTATGCAGAACGGAACCTGTTCTGAAGAAGGATGCATTATCTATTCAGAAATGCTGACCGACTTTGAGCGAATCGGAGATCATATTTTAAACATTGGCCAGGAAATGGGACTTGGCAAGGTAGGAGCATAATTAGAAAGACAGTATGGCTGGAAAGGGCTGTACTGTCTTTTTTAGCAGTTCACAGGTTGACACCATTCCTGTCTTGTAATACAATACTTGACAAAATTTGACATTAAAAAAGATAGGAGAACAATATGGATTATACCTGGAGTGATCTTTTTTGGATTTTTTACATCTATTCTTTTCTTGGATGGTGTGCAGGAGTAGTTGCCAATGCACTGAGAAGGAAGCATTTTGTCAACACAGGCTTTTTAAATATTCCTTTGTGCCCGGTTTATGGTGTAATCGGATTGGCATACAGTATCTTTCTTCCTGAGTTAAAACATCATTTATTCTTTCTGATTCTTGGAGGCAGCGTCATCGCCTTTGTGATCATCCTTGTTACCAGTATGATTCTGGAGCACGTATTTAACCGGAAATGGTGGGATTATAGTAAATCTAGATTCCAGTTTCAGGGATATTTAAATTTAATCCATATGGTTATTTTCGGCCTTGCAGGAGCTGCCTGTATTTGGTTTATTAATCCGTTTCTTTTGAAGCTGATGAACCTGATTCCTCAAAAGATAGAAGATATCATCATTATCATTCTGGCGGTTCTTCTGGTAGTGGATACGGTATGCTGTATTACCATAATTCTGCAGCTGCATCATTCTGTTAAAATGCGGAGATTTGTGAATTATGTGCAGGATGTAACGGATGATTTCGGAAATGCACTGACCAGAAGGATCCAGAGACGTATGGTAAATGCATTTCCAAATATCAGCCAGGAACAGGAAGTAAAAGAAGAGCCAAAGGAGAAGTCTTCGGAAATCTTTGCCCAGGGATGCTGTTTTTATAAATTAATCGCCTTGTTTTTCCTGGGAGCTTTCTTAGGAGATATTACAGAAACCATCTTTTGTAGGATTACAGCGGGAGTCTGGATGAGCAGGAGCAGTGTGGTGTATGGGCCATTCAGCATTGTCTGGGGGCTTGGCTGTGCTTTTCTTACCGCTTTTCTGTATAAATATAAGGACAAAAGAGACAGCACGATTTTTATTGCAGGTACTGTGTTAGGCGGTGCTTATGAGTATATTTGTAGTGTATTTACAGAGCTTGTCTTTGGCACCGTGTTCTGGGATTACAGCAAGATTCCGTTTAATCTGGGAGGAAGAATCAACCTGCTGTATTGTTTTTTTTGGGGGATTGCGGCAGTTGTGTGGCTAAAAATTCTCTATCCGTTGTTTTCGGGATGGATTGAAAAAATACCAGTGAAACCTGGAAAAATCATTACATGGATTGCAATTGTATTTATGGTGTTTAACATGGCTGTTTCGTCTCTTGCACTGGCACGTTACAGTGACCGCCAGCAGAATCCAAAGGCAGATAATGCAGTAGAAGAATTTCTGGATGACCATTTTGATGACAGCAGGATGGACCGGATTTATCCAAATGCGAAAATAAGGAATTAAGAGAGGGTTTGTTATGCATGAACATGAGATGACGGAACTGATGAATATCTGTATGATTTATGATGACGAAGGAAATGTTCTCATGCAGAACAGGCGTAAGAAAGTCTGGCCGGGCGTTACATTTCCGGGAGGTCATGTAGAGCCAGGTGAATCGCTGGTCTTGTCGGTGATACGTGAAATCAAAGAAGAGACAGGTCTGGATATCAGCAACGTAAAACTATGTGGGGTAAAAGAATGGTTTGATAATGGAGTGCGTTCTATGGTATTCTTTTATAAAACAAACTGTTTTTCGGGAGAACTGCAGTCTTCCGAAGAAGGAGAAGTTTTCTGGGTACCAATGAAGGACATTTCCAGGTTCAAGCTGGCGAAAGATTTTCATAAAAATCTTGAAATGTTTCTGTCAGATGATATCAGCGAGCTGTTTTATGAGCCGGCAGGAGAAGGAGAACTGCTGAAATATTAGTGCAGGGGAGAATATAATATGACAAAAAAAGAAGAGAGAATCCGCCAGGTGCGGAGACAGAAAATGATACTGATGGCAATTGGAATAGGGATTCTGCTTCTTGCCATTCTTGTCGGAGCTGTGGTATTAGGGAATAAGAAAAAAGAAAAAAAGGAACAGGAAGAAGCCAGAAAACAGGCACAGCAGGAAGAAAAAAAGGCAAAAAAAGAAGAAGACATGCTGCCGGATATCAACGTAGATTTGAGTGAGCTTCACAGTGCCAGTGCAATTTTACTGGATGTAAAAACCGGGAAAGTGCTGGCAGAAAAAAACAGCGAAGAGAAAATCTATCCGGCATCTCTTACAAAGATTATGACGGTGCTGGTGGGCATAGAAAACATCAAAGATTATCAGAAGAAAGTTACCATTCCATCCGAAATTGAGGGGACTTTGATTGAAAATCATGCTTCTGTGGCAGGGTTTGATATGGGTGAAAAGGTGAAGGCAGAGGATTTGTTTTACGGGGCAATTTTGGCATCAGGCGGAGATTGCTGTATGACTCTTGCAAGGGATGTAGCGGGTACAGAACAGGATTTTTTGAAATTGATGAATAAAAAATCAGAAGAACTTGGATTGGAAAATTCTCATTTCGCAGATGTGACAGGATTTCATCATGATGACAATTATTCTACAGTGAAAGATATAGCAGAGCTTCTCAATAAGGCATTGCATAACAAGGAATTCTATAAGGTGTTTACCACAAATACTTATACTACAACAGCTACAGAAGAACATCCTAAGGGCATTGAGCTGAAAAGCACGTTATATAAAAATCTGGATACTTTTGAGGTGACTGGAGGAAAAATCTTAGGCGGAAAAACAGGCTATACAGAGTCGGCAGGACTATGTCTTGCAAGTCTTGCCGATATAAACGGAAGGAAATATATTCTGGTTACTGCCAAAGCAGATGGAAATCTATATACAGAAGGTTTTCATGTGACAGATGCAGTAAATGTATATGAACAAATAGGGAAAAGCACCAAATAAATAAAAAGGCATCAGATCTCAGTTGTGAGATTTGATGCTCTCTTTAATATCATGATTTGCTTGCAGAAAGTGCTTTTTCTTTCATGCGTTTGAACCATCCCTTTTTCTTTTCAGGTGGTGTCAGAGGACCACGGAGTCCTTTTACACCCATGATATAAATGCCGCTTACTTCCGCTTTTACTTCTTTTTTCACAGGAATTAAATCATATACAGATTCATCTGCTACTAAAGACATAATTCTTGGTCCGATTTTTGCTTTGACAATCGGGAGTTTAGAGCGTCTCATAAGCTTCGGTGTCTGGTCAATAACCATCTGAGGAAGACCGGATTCTTTAATCGGCATACGTTTCTTGTCAATAATCAGCATGGTAACGGTCTGTTTTGCAGCCTCCATCTGTTCCTGCTGTGCTTCCTGTTTTTTCTGAGCTTTTCTTCCAAGAAAATATAAAACAGCAAGTACAATGACTAAGACGAGTAAGACAATTAGAAAGATTTTTCCAACCATTTGTGTTGAACCTCCTAAATTTCCATAAATTCATACTTCTACAATTTTAGCATTCTTTCTTAGAAAAGGCAAGAAAAACAGTTTCTTTTTCCGCAGGTTGTGGTATAATGATTGCACGTTGTGCAATCCAAGCCGCAGGGGCAGCTTGCCGTCACAAAATGTGCCGGATTATACCAGGCAAGCCACGGTTTGAAAAGAAATATGAGAGGAAAGTGTAAAATGAAGAAAAGATTAGCGATAATCCTGTTAGCTCTTGGTGTTCTGGGAATGTTTACAGGATGTAATAAGGATAAAGAAAATAAAAAAGAAGAAAGCCAGCAGGAAGTGTCATTAGTAAATGAAAAAGGTCTTGTGGTGGCAGCAGATGTAGAAAATATAAAAGATTATGTGAAGTTAGGTGAGTATCAGAATCTGGAAATCAGTGAGGCTCCTAAGCAGGAAGTAACAGAAGAAGTGCTGGAAAATAATATTCATTATCTGCTTTTGAAAAAGTATAAGCCAGTGGAGGTAACAGAAGACCGTGCAGTCCAGCAGGATGACACCGTCAATATTGACTATACCGGTTACATGGATGGAGAGGCTTTTGAAGGCGGAGCAGATACAGGAGCAGATTTACTCATTGGTTCAGGACAATTTATCAGCGGTTTTGAAGATGGATTGGTAGGACATAAAAAGGGCGAAGAAGTTACTCTGGACCTCACGTTCCCGGATCCATATAAACAAAATGAGAGCCTTAGCGGAAAGGCAGTACAGTTTAAAGTAAAAATTAATAAGATTTCTGCAGCACCAGAATTGACAGATGCATGGGTGGCCGAAAATACAGAATTTAAGACTGTAGATGAATTCAAAAAAGATCAGAAAAAATTGATTCAGACGTCTTTGGATATTGATTATGAAGGAAAAGTAAAGGCAGACTTATTTGCATTGGTGGTAGAGAACTCCGAAATTCTGAAATATCCGGAAAAATTAATGGAAGAGACAAAGGTTACTGTAAAAGAACAGTTAAATTCCATGTATCAGATGCAGGCTGGCATCACCTTTGATGACTATGTGAAGAGCCAGGGACTTTCTGAAGAAGATGTTGATCAAGGACTTGAGGACTCTGCAAAGCAGTATCTTACACAGAACCTTATAGTACAGGCTCTTATGGATGCAGAGGGAATGGAATTTACAGAAAAAGAATATGAAAAAGAGAAAGAAGTATATGCTGTTTCCAGTGGATTTCCTGATGTAGCTACGATGGAGCAATATGCATCACCAGAGCAGATTAAAGACAATGTTTTGTGGAATGCGGTTTGCGAAAAAATCCAGAAAACAGCTACAATTAAAGAAACAGAAACAACAGAAAAAGAATAATTGAACATACCCTCGTCAAGAAGAGAGTTTTCTTCTGACGGGGGTATGTATTTTTCAAAGAAAAATGCTTGAAAAAATTATCTTACAGTTGTAAGATATAAATATCTGATATAGAAAATAATCATTTCATCAGGAGGTGTCTTATGACCAAAAAAAAGAGTAAAAAAAGAAAAAGACAGCAGAAAAAGATAATCATTACCATTGCTGGTGCTGTTATTTTAGTATCCGCAGCAACAGCAGGCATTTTACTTTATAAAAAATTAACTGCTCAGACCAGAGAGCAGGCAATACAAGAATATATGGGATATATTGAGAAAAAAGAATATGAGAAAATGTATGAACTTCTGGATGAAGGTTCAAAAGAAACAATCAGCGAGGAAGATTTTGTTACCAGAAATAAAAATATATATGAAGGTATTGAAGCCTCAGACATTCAGTTGGATATACCAGAAGAACAGGACAAAAATCAGCCACTGTCCTACCGGGTGAGTATGAATACCCTTGCAGGGGAGATTACATATGATACAGATACGTTCTTTGAAAAAGAAGAGGGAAAATGGCATCTTGTATGGGAGGATTCTGTGATTTTCCCTGAACTGGGAAGCGAAGACAAGGTGCGTGTATCTTCTGTGGAAGCCGAGAGGGGCAGTATTTATGATAGGAATGATGTGCTTTTGGCGGGAAAAGGAACGGTAGAATCGGTGGGACTTGTTCCGGGAAAAATGAACATTCAGGCAGAAGAAGATATCAAGGCTCTGGCAGAAATTTTGGGAACAACAGAAGATTCTATTCAGGCCAAACTGGATGCTTCCTGGGTTCAGTATGACAGTTTTGTCCCTCTGAAAAATATGACACAGGAGCAGTTAGACCAGCCCTATAAAGCCAAAGACGGAAGCATGCCGGGAGGAAGTATTCAGGATAAACTTTTGGAGCATGCGGGAGTTTTAATTTCAAAAGCAGACAGCAGGGTTTACCCTTATGGGGAGTGTACGTCACACTTGCTGGGCTATGTGCAGCAGATTCAGGCAGAGGAACTGGAAGAGAGGAAAGGCCAGGGCTATAACGAGCAGAGCATCATTGGAAAAAGCGGTCTTGAGAAGCTCTATGAAGAGCGTTTAAGAGAGAAGAAAGGTTACCGCATTGCCATTGTAGACCAACAGGGAGAAGAAAAACAGGCACTTGCTGTAAAACCGGCAGAAGACGGGGAAGATATTAAGCTGACCATTGACATTCGCTGGCAGCAAAAGCTGTATGAGGCATACCAGGAGGATAAAAGCTGTTCTGTGGTGATGAACCCTACTTCCGGGGAAGTGCTTGCACTGGTGTCTACACCGTCTTATAATGCCATGGATTTTATTGTGGGGATGTCTCAGGAAACCTGGGACGTGCTGAACAATGATGAAAACAAGCCTATGTACAACCGCGTAAGAGAGACCTGGGCTCCGGGTTCTTCCTTTAAACCCATTATCGGGGCTATTGGACTGACGACAGGAGCAATTACAGAAGACGAAGATTTTGGAGCTAGCGGGCTTTCCTGGCAGAAGGATGAGAGCTGGGGAAATTATAAAGTGACCACGCTCCATACCTATGATCAGGCAGTGTTAAAAAATGCACTGATTTATTCTGATAATATTTACTTTGCAAAAACAGCGTTGAAAATAGGTGCAGACAGCCTTGCAAAGCAACTGGATAGGCTTGGTTTTGGGCAGGATATTCCTTTTGATATTGGGATGACTTCTTCCCAATATTCCAATTCAGAAACCATAGAATCAGACATTCAGCTGGCGGACAGCGGATACGGACAGGGACAGATTTTGGTAAACCCTTTGCATCTGGCATGTATGTATTCAGCATTCTTTAATGAAGGGAATATGATTGCCCCTTATCTGGAGTACGAAGAAGGAAAAGCCGCATCTTACTGGGCAGAAGAAGTCTTTACCCCGGAAGCAGCGAAAACAGTTTATGAGGATTTAAAAGAAGTAGTAAGTAATCCAAACGGAACCGGATATGCAGCTTCTAAGGTAACAGGGGCAACTTTGGCTGGAAAGACCGGAACAGCAGAAATCAAAGCCAGCCAGGAGGATGAAAATGGAACAGAACTGGGATGGTTTGCAGTGTATAATACCGGTGTGTCAGAGGAGGATACGGTGCTTATGCTGAATATGGTGGAAGATGTCAAAGGCAGAGGCGGCAGTGGATATGTGGTGAGTAAGGACGTGGAAATCTGGAATCAGATGCAATAAAAGACAACAAAGGGGAAGACCATGAGACAAAGATTTCAAGGAAATAAGAGATACAGAATGAGCCTGGCAGCAGGCTTCCTAATATTGCTGCTGTGCCTGGCAGGATGCAATCCAAAAGATGTGAATAGTGTCACTGCCCAGGCTTCTGGGCAGGAATCGCATGAACAGGATTTTGGGAGCCTGAATCTACATTATCTGGATGTGGGACAGGGAAATGCGGTGCTGGCGGAATCCCAGGGGCGTTATATGCTCATAGATGGAGGTGCCAGAAAGGCATCTTCCTTTGTAGTGAGTTATCTGGAAAAGCAGGGAGTCAAAGAACTGGATTATTTGCTGATTTCTCATTTTGATGAGGATCACCTGGCAGGAGCCATCGGTGCCTTGCATAAATTTCCGGTAAAACAATTGATTACACCGGATTATGAGACAGATTCTTCCATCTACCAGTCCTATGCAGAGGTGGTGGAAGAGAAACAGTATCAGGCCATTCATCCCAAGGTAGGAGACGAATTTACTTTTGGAACAGCAACGTTTCGGATTATTTCGCCTACGGTCTATGGACATGAGGATGAAAATCAGGATTCGGTAGGAATCGTTTTGAAGAATGGAGAGAATGAATTTTTTATTGGAGGGGATATTGGACTGGAAAGCGAGAAGGAAATTTTAAATGCTGGAATTGATATTCAGGCGGATGTGATGATGATGAATCATCATGGTTCCCATGTGAGTGATGATTTCCTTCATGCAGTAAATCCGGACTATGCGGTTATAAGCTGCGGAGCTGATAACCGTTATGGGCATCCAAGACAGGATACTGTGGAGCTTTTAGAGAAAGAACAGATTCCATTGTTCCGTACAGACAAACAGGGAACCATAGACATAAGCAGCAATGGAAAAGACATTACCTTTGCCCAGGAGCCGTGTAATGATTATACACCGGGAACCAGAGGCAGTGACTCACAGCAGGAGGAAGCAGCCGGAAGCATGGAAAATGCAGGTCCAGAGGACTGCGATTATGTGTTAAATGCACATACAAAGAAAATTCATTTGCCAGAATGTGCTTCTGTGAAAACCATGGATGAGGATAATAAAGAATATTATAAAGGGGATAAGCAGGAACTTTTGGATAATGGCTATACGGCTTGTGGAAATTGTAAACCTTAAAAAATGAGATGGCGGTCATACAGTATTTGGGCTGTGTGGCCGTCAAATTTTTGCAAAATTTTAAACATTCTCCGCACAGTTTGGGTGAGAATTTCGTTATACATCATAGAAGGAGGGAAGCACATGGAGTTGGAAGAATTGTATGACCGGATTTACCGGTATTGCTATTTTCATACAGGTAGAATTCTGTCTGGTTTAAAAACAGGCCATTCTTCAGATAGACAGGCAGAAGCTGGTAAAGTGCTACAATTCTCTGCATTGTCAGATGAGAAGGAACATGATAAAATACGAATAAAGAACAAAATAGACATAGAAAAACTACCTCGAAACTTTTATAAGCCAAGAGGTGGTATTTCTATGTTTTTGTTATCATTATAAAAGCTTGACAGAGAGGATTTTACTATGTCGCCTGCAGTTTTTCTGGAAATGACCCTGACGGCGTGTATTACGGTGTGGTCACCGGGACCAAATAATATTTTACTGCTGTCATCAGCCAGCAAATATGGATTCAAAAAGAATCTGCCCTTTATGTTTGGGATTTGGACAGGATCCCTGTCCCTGATGATTTTGAGCGGTATTTTTTGTAAGACTCTGGCCTCTATTGTGCCTGGGATTCAGCCGGTTATGAAGTATGTGGGGGGCACTTATATGTTGTATCTGGCATATAAAACATTCCAAAGACTTCCACCGGGAGAAAATGATGCAGAAAAAGAGCCCCACTATCTTATGGGATTTTTTCTGCAGCTTATTAATGTAAAAATTATCATCTATGGGCTTACTATGTTTTCGTCGTTTATCTTACCTCATGTAAGCCGGATTCCGCTGCTTTTAGGGTTTGCTTTTTATCTTATGATATTGGGGGCAATTGGAAATTTAATCTGGGCTTTTGCCGGAAATGTTTTGAAGATATTCTACGGAAAGCATTATAAAGGGATGAATGCAGCGATGGCACTGCTGCTTGTCTGGTGTGCTTTGCGTGTAGTAGGGATTTGTTAAAAAAGAGAAGAAATGGGGGATAGGAAATGCTTGCATATACATATAAAGAGCAGGGGAAATTTGTATTAGAAGAAAAAGAAAAACCGGGGATTTTAGAGGAGCAGGATGCCATTGTCCGGGTAACGCTGGCAAGTATCTGTTCCAGTGATATCCATATTAAACATGGTGCAGTGCCAAGGGCAGTTCCAGGTATTACGGTAGGCCATGAGATGGTAGGAATCGTAGAAGAGGTTGGAAACCAGGTGACAAAGGTTAAGCCAGGAGACAGAGTGACGGTGAATGTGGAAACCTTCTGTGGAGAATGTTATTTTTGTCAGCATGGTTTTGTAAATAACTGTACGGATAAAAATGGCGGATGGGCACTTGGCTGCCGGATTGATGGCGGACAGGCAGAATATGTCCGTGTTCCTTATGCAAATCAGGGCTTGAATAAGATTGCAGATTCCATTACAGACGAAGAGGCTTTGTTCGTAGGAGATGTGCTTGCCACAGGATTCTGGGCTGCAAGAATTTCAGAAATCAGCCAGGAGGATACCGTTGTAATCCTTGGCGGAGGTCCCACTGGTATCTGCACGCTTCTGTGTGTGATGCTGAAACAGCCGAAAAATATTATTTTATGTGAGGTAGATCCGGTGAGAATCGCCTTTGTAAAAGAACATTATCCGGAGGTTCTGGTGGTAAATCCTGCAGAGTGTGATGTAGAAACCTTTGTAAAAGAGCATAGTGAGCATGGTGGAGCAGACCGTGTTCTGGAAGTGGCAGGAGGTTCTCAGACCTTTGAACTGGCATGGAAAGTGGCAAGACCAAATGCCATTGTAACCATTGTAGCACTCTATGAGGAGAGTCAGAGCATTCCGTTGCCTAAAATGTATGGAAAAAACCTGATTTTTAAGACTGGTGGAGTAGATGGATGCGACTGTGATGAAATCTTAAAACTGATAGAAGAGAAGAAAATTGATACCACACCACTGATTACCCATACCTTTTCGCTGAGGGAAATTGAGCATGCGTATGATATTTTTGAGCATCGAAAAGAGAATGTAATTAAAGTGGCGATTCGGCCATAGATAGAATAGTTAGGAAAGTAGGAAAATGAAAAAGAAAAAAAATATAGGATATAAAAAAGAGTTGTTTTTGGCGATTGTTACCCTGGCATGGCCTACCTTGCTGGAGCAGATGCTGCAGACTCTGGTGCAATATATTGATGCAGCCATGGTCGGAAGAATCGGAGCAGATGCAACTGCAACAGTAGGAATGAGTACGTCCGTAACCTGGCTTGTGAATGGGCCATTGTTTGCTATGGGAATTGGCTTTATGGCGTTTATTTCCAGATGTATGGGAGCAAAATCATACAAAGATGTGAAAAGGGCATCGGTACAGTCTGTGCTGGTCACCATGGTAGCAGGCGTTGTAGTAGGCGTGCTTACATTGCTAATAAGCCCAGTGCTCCCGGTCTGGATGGGAGTGGAAGAAAAGATAAGACACGATGCTTCTCTTTATTTTGCCATTATCTGTCTTCCCATGTTGTTTCGAAGTGCGATTATTATTTTTGGAGCAGTTTTAAGAGCAGTTGGAGATACGAAAACTCCTATGCTGGTAAATGTCTGCATGAATATCGTCAATATTATTTTAAATTATATTTTTATTTACGATACACGTATGATACAGATTGCAGGAAAAAATGTGAAAATGTTTGGTTTTGGCTACGGAGCTGTTGGAGCGGGAATCGGTACAGCAGTTTCCTTTGTGGTGGGAGGAATCCTGATGACCATTGCCTTATATAAGAATTCTTATGTGTCGCCAAAAGGATGCAAAATCAGACCAGAAAGAACCATCCTTGCCCCATGTATTCGAGTAGGGTTACCGGTTGCAATGGAGCGTATGGCAACCTGTCTTGGACATGTTGTGTTTGCATCTTTGGTAACTGGACTTGGAACGGTGGCATTTGCGGCACATTCCATAGCACTTACGGTAGAACAGGCCTTTTACATTCCGGGCTATGGCATGCAGACAGCTTCTGCCACACTTGCAGGAAATGCCATAGGTGCAAAAGATGAGAAACGTTTGCACGCATTAACAAGAATGCTTATTGTTATGATTCTTGTGGTTATGACAATTTCAGGTACATTGCTATTTATATTTGCACCGCAGCTTCTGTCTATTTTTACAAAAGAATACGAAGTAATTGCACTTGGCACAGTGGTGCTTCGGATGGTGGCAGTTTCAGAGCCTATGTTTGGTGTTCTGGTTATTTTGGAAGGAATCTTTAATGGAGTGGGCGATACCGTGAAACCGTTCTATTATGCTCTTTTCAGTATGTGGGGTGTAAGAGTGTTCCTCACCTTCCTCTGCGTCAATGTATTCCATCTGGGATTATATGCAGTCTGGGGCTGTATGATTGCCAACAATGTGTGTCTGGGAAGTTTGTTTATCATACGTTATTTCAGAGGGGGATGGAATCCTTTGAAGAAAAAAATTGGGTGAAAAGTGTAAGGGGGATGTCAGGATATTTCTTGGCATCCCCCTTTCAAGTTAAAACTCAAGAATATTCATAAAGTCTTCTTTTGTCAATGTGGAAACTGTATTTTAGAAGGTCTTTTTATATTCCAGCTATTATTGTATAATGAAAAATAATGGAACAATGGGTATGAGAAAAATAGAGGGCTTACGAGGTAAATAATCGTTTGCCAAAGAAGTAGGAGGTTTTGCATGAGTGACAAGAAAAAGAAAATAGGTTTTACTGTTGCATGTGTAAACGAATTTGCACAACACCATAATCTCAGCATACAAGAAGCATTTCGTTACCTTTTTCAATTTAAAGGTATTGCGTTTATAAAAGAAAACTATGAAGTTGAACATACTTTAGATTTTGCAACGATAATAGAAGATTTAGGAATATTGTGCCGGAAAAACGGAGGTCTGTTATGAGATTATATCATGGAAGTAATATTGCAATTGATAGTATAAATTTAGCAATGTGTAGACCGTATAAAGATTTCGGAAAAGGCTTTTATTTAACAGACATAAAAGAACAGGCAGAAAAAATGGCTGTAAGAGTGTCCAAAATCTATGGCGGTTCTCCTGTTGTAAATACCTATGAAATACAAGATGATTTCAGAAAAATAGAATCTCTCAAGGTTAAAGATTTCGGTTTAGAAACAACGGAAGAATGGGCAAAATTTGTTATGAATAATAGAAATCGAACATTTACAAATGTGAAAGATACTTTGTGTAATAAGGATAATAAATATGACATTGTTATGGGACCTGTTGCGGATGATAATATGGCATTGTTATTTCGTCAGTATGAAAATGAAATTATTGATTTTGAAACCTTATTGAAAGGAATGATATATAAAAAGACATCATCGCAGTATTCTTTTCATACAGAAAAAAGTATAAAACTTTTGCGAAAGGTAGGAATTTAATATGGGTAAGCAGGAGCAGTTGATTGAATATATTGTTCAGGATATTGTTGATATGTTTTCTTCAGATCAGAATATAGAATATGATGAGGCTATGAATCGATTTTATAATTCAGAGGTCTTTGAAAAACTTCAGGATAAAGAGACTGGTTTATATATGGAAAGCTCAGAATATGTGTATGATCTTTTTAGAGATGAGATGAATTTTGGACATATTGTTCAAGCAGAAATATAAGATTCACAGCGGGTATGAGAATACCCCATACCCGCTGATCGACTTCGCAAAGAGAAAGGTTCAGTTATTACAACCTGCAAAAAAAGTAAGCTGAATGGCAAATTCCTGTTTTTGTTCGGAATACAGTATCTGCCCATTTAAAAGGGACATCATTTTTTCCACACTTCGCAGGCCAATATGGGTGCTTTGAACAGGAGAATCCGTTTCCTTGATTTTGTTTTTGATCTGGATTTTCAGTTCCCCTGATTCGTAAGAAACATCAATTAAAACAGGGGCGGACTTATCCCCATATTTTAAAATGTTGGAAAATAAATTTTGGAAGATTCGTTTTATCATAGTTGCATCACTGGTAAAAGGAGCTTCCAGATTTTCCGCTACTATGGCGGGGGTCATTTCTAAGGAAAAACCTGCAAGGTGAATGTAATCTGCATTTTCCTTTAAACAGTCATAAAAGAAGGAGTAAGGAAAAAGTTCCAGATCTGGGGTTTCCTTTTCCTCATAAACCAATGCATATTCAAACATCCGGTCCGTCATATCTTGGATGTCTTTTGCTTTTTGCAGGCATCGTCTCAGATATTCTTCCTCCATTTCAGGAGATTTTTTCAGATGCAATACCTCTAAGTATCCATTCAGAATCGTGAGAGGAGTCCGCAAGTCATGGGATAATGCAGTAATCAAATCTTGATTGGCCTGACGGCTTTCCTGTTCCTGCTGAAGAGTGTCCGCCAGTGTGATACGGAGCTGATTCAATTCTGAAGACAGGATACCGATTTCATCCCCGGGATACTGTGGCAGAGCTGTCTTTAAATCCCCGGATGCCATTTGCAGAACACCATGTTCAATCTTAGAAATTTGCCTCATCTTGTGAGAGATAAAACAAAGGATAACAGATAAAAAAAGTAAAAAAGAAACACACAGGCAGAACAAAGCATAAGGATACACAAACATGGTATTATGATAAAAGTACACCCGTATAATTGCAGAACCATTTCGGAATTCTGCCGGGAATTCCCGGGTATTTTCGCCTTCCCCACCTGTTATGCGGTAACCAAAATCAAAAAAAGTCCGAAAAGTACTGTCTTCCATGGCACTTGCATATTTTCCGGCACGATAGTAGCCATCCGAACCATAAATATAAATGCTGGTATAGTCATCCCCTAAATCAAACCAGGGCTGGAGCTTTTGAATGGCTTCGGTGTCTGTTTCGGACTCAGGAAGGTCATATTTTGCCGCTTCTTCACAAAGCATGTCAAAAAAGTTTTCATCACCATGAAGTGGTGAAAAATGAAAGACAGGATCAAGCGCTTCAAAAACAGTATATTTGTTGTACCAGAGAAACTGGAAAAGAGAAAAACATAGGATGCCAGTAATGAAAATGAGAAGTGCCAGTTTTGTCCGGATTTTCATGGATGATAGTTTCTTAATCACAACGGTACCCCTTTCCCCACACGGTTTTTATAATCACAGGCTGATTCGGATTTTCCTCAATTTTTCTCCGCAGATTCCGCATATGTACCATCACCGTATTATTTGCCCCGTAATAATAGGGTTCTTCCCATATAGATTCATACAGATGCTCCGCAGAAAAGACCTGTCCGTGGTGTTTGATTAAAAGAATAAGTATGCGGTATTCGGTATTGGTCAGTTCTATTATGCATCCATTTTTGGCGACTTCTTCCGTCTGTTCATTAATGGTAAGTCCGTGATAGGAGAGCGTTTTTGAAGGCTCTTTGGATTCTGTTTTCCCTTTATATACCTGATAGCGGCGAATGAGGGCTTTTGTTCGGCTAATCAGTTCATTATAGGAAAAAGGTTTGGCAAGATAGTCATCTCCTCCGCTGGAAAAACCAAGGGTTTTATCACTGTCTTTTGTACGTGCACTCAAAAAAAGTATGGGGGCATTGCTGGTCTTGCGTATTTCCAGACAGGTTTGATAGCCATTGATTCCAGGCATCATAATGTCTAAAATAATCAAGTCAAAATCCTGTTTTTTTAATGTGTTCAGAGCAGTCAGTCCGTCTTCTGCCTGAAAGGTCTCAAACCCTTCTCCTTTTAACAAAATTTCTATAATCTCCCGTATTTCCGGGTTGTCGTCTACAATCAGTATCTTTGATGTATCCATAAGTTTACCTCCTGATTTCCTGAGTATATTATAGCAAAAATAAATGTAAATAAAGAAAAATTAAGGAAATCTTAAGAGATAATTTGTCTTTAATTTAAGAAAAAACTGCTAAATTGTTTTCAAGAGGTGAAGAAAATGAACTGGGAGATAGCTCGTTACATCATTGCCGGTATCTGTACTACGCTTGTAAATATTGAGATTTTTTCTGCCTTGAAGTATGGTATCGGGATGAGAATGCAGATGGCAAATATTATTTCTATTTTAGCTGCTATTGCTTTTGCATTTGTTATCAATAAAAGGTTTGTATTTCGTAAAAAAAGCAGAGATGAGGTAGGAAAAGAAATTCTTAGTTTTTACGGTATGCGGATGATTTCTATGGGAATCGAAGTACTGGGTATGTACGGCTTAACAGAATTAGGTTCTGTGCCAGACCTGGCTGCGAAGGTTGTTTTACAGATGATTGTAATTGGAATGAACTATATAATCAGCAAGTTATATATATTTCGGGAGGACAAGAGATGAAGAAATTAACCGTGATTATTCCATGTTTTAACGAAGAAGAAGCATTGCCCATTTACTATCAGGAAATGAGTAAGGTTATGGCAGAGATGCCGGAACTGGAAACAGAATTATTGTTTGTTGATGATGGTTCTACAGACCGGACATTGCGGGTAATGAAAGATTTACATATCTTAGATGCAAGATGTCAATACTTATCTTTTTCAAGAAATTTTGGGAAAGAAGCAGCGATTTATGCGGGGCTTAGAAATGCAACAGGAGACTATGTGGCAGTGATGGATGTAGACTTGCAGGATCCTCCCCACATGCTCCCGCAAATGTATAAAATCCTTGAACAGGAAGGATATGACAGTGTGGCAACAAAACGCTCTACCAGAACAGGCGAACCAAGAATACGTTCTTTTCTATCCGAAAGTTTCTATAAATTTATCAATAAAATATCTAAGACAGAAATTGTGAATGGTGCCAGAGACTACCGTTTGATGAAACGGAACATGGTGGATGCTGTCTTGAATATGAGTGAGTATAACCGCTTTTCAAAAGGGATTTTTGAGTGGGTTGGTTTCCGTACAAAATGGCTGGAATTTGAAAATGTGGAACGTTCAGCAGGAACGACAAAATGGTCACTAAAAAAAATATTTTTCTATTCTATGGAAGGAATTACAGGCTTTTCAGTGGCACCATTGTCTCTGGCATCTATTATGGGAGTAGTGTTTTGCCTGTTGTCTTTTATCATAATTGGATTTATTGTACTGCGTACTTTGATCTGGGGAGATCCGGTATCCGGCTGGCCATCCCTGGTCTGTATCGTGTTTTTTGTTGGAGGAATCCAACTGCTCTGTACAGGGATTGTGGGACAGTATTTATCAAAAACTTATTTAGAAACAAAGCACAGGCCAATCTATATTCTAAAAGAAAGCAGTGAAGGAGAACTGGAAAAGTGATAGAAAAAATATTTGGTTCAAGAGTAGACTGGCTCAGCCAGCATAGTGTATTTCCCGAATATTTCCGTCAGCAGTTTTATGATACCGGAAATCTTTTTTCAGAGTTTGCGGCAAATGTGGGAGGCGGGCAAAACATCTATCATTTTGCTTATTATGGTTTGTATAACCCACTATATCTTCCTGCATATTTCTTACCCTTTGTGAAAATGAGTGATTATATCATAGTAATCAGTATCCTTTGTCTTGTGGCAGATGTTCTGTTGTTTTTCAAATGGACAAGAAGTCATGGTGTGTCAAAGGGAAATAGTATCTTAACATCCATCCTGTTTTTGCTGGCGGGTCCGATGATTTTTCACTCCTATACACATCTTATGTTTGTAAATTATATGCCTTTTTTGCTTCTGGCTCTGATGGGAACAGACCGGTATTTTCAGAAACATAGATCTGATTTATTAACAGGAAGTATTTTTCTGATGATTATGACAAGCTTTTATTTTAGCATAGGTGGAATCTTGATTTTATTGATTTATGGGGTGTTTCAATACCTGGATTCTCAGGAAAAACAGAGAAAAGAAGTAAATGTAAAAAGATTTTTTCTCGCAGGCATTTTATTCTGTATTCCTATCTTAATAGCGGTTATGATGAGCGGATTTTTACTGATACCTACCGCTAAGGCATTGCAAAACAGTGCACGTGCAACCGGCTCATCGATTGCTCTTAAAGAACTTTTTTTGCCGGATTCTGATTACATGCAAATTTTGTATCATCCCTATGGCATTGGCCTTACAACCTTTGCACTAACGGTTCTTATTACGGGATTTACATATAGAAAATGGAAAGAAAAATATATTCATATTGCCTGCTTTTTTGTAATTATGATTCCGGTTTTTCAATATGTGTTAAACGGCGGTCTTTATATCAGAGGGAAGGTTTTGATTCCTATGCTCCCACTTCTGTGCTATTTGATTGCTCTGTACTTGGAAAAGCAGAGAAAAGGGGAGATATCTTTTGGTAGGGGAATTCTGCCTTTTATAGTAACGATTATCATACTATGGGAAGGAAGAGAACCAGGAAAAATAACAGAGATAAGCTGTCTTTTGCTTGCAGATGCAGGGATAATGCTTTTATGCGGACTGCTTTTTTATAGGAGACATCATGAAAAGATATTTTTATTTGTTTCCATAGGAATGTTGTTCATATACGGAACGATTATGAATGGATGGTTCAGTCAAAGGACAGAAAGAGATTTTTTCAATCAGGTTACAGATACAAATTACAGTCAGATAACCAAAGAAATCCTGGAAAAAGAAAAAGGGTTTTACCGCATGGAACAGGCAGGAACACGGAAGACAGATGCTGCAAATCTGAACAGAATCTGGTCTGGAGAACAGTATAGTTCTTCTGTTTATTCTTCTACCTATAACGAGGAATATCAGAAATTCAGAAAAGAAATTTTTCAGATTGAACAGCCCTATAGAAACATATTCATGCAGGCAAGAGCACAAAATCCAATCTTTCAAAAGCTAATGGGAATAAAGTATATTGTCTCACAGGAAAATATTCCAGGTTACAAAGAAATAAAAGAGAATATTTATGAAAATTCAGAGGTTTATCCAGTTGCATATGTGACCAGTCAATATCTTTCGGAAGAGGATTATAACACCCTGGAATTTCCATATAATCAGACAGCATTTCTTGACTTTGCTGTTGTGAAAAACAGAAGTTCTTGTGCCGGATGGAAGGAACAGCTTCAATCAAAGATACAGGAAGTAGATATTGGATTTCAATACAAAGAGATAGATAGCAGACAGTCAGTGACAAAAGAATTTATAATTCCAAAAGCCCAAAAGGGAGATTTATTTTTGCTTCAGTTTGATGTGGAAAACCAAGATACTTCAAAGGATGTATCTGTAGATGTAGAAGGTATTCGCAATAAATTAACGGAAAAAAATCATATTTACTATAACGAAAACGAAACCTTTACTTATGCTGTTACGCTAGAAGAAGGGCAGACACAAATCCAGATAAAATTCGGAAAAGGAACTTATGAAATCAAACATTTAAAAAGCTATATCTGGAAAAATCATGCAGAGGAATCAAAGAACCAGACATTGTGTCAATCAAAATTTCTTCTCGATAAGCGGGTCACAAAAGGAAATAAAATATCCGGTAAAATAGAAAGAAAAGAGGCAGGAATGCTGATTACGTCGATTCCTTTTGATGAGAATTTTACTATTTATATAGATGGAAAAAAGACAATTCCTGAAAAAGTAAACACTTCATTTCTTGGGGTAAATGTGGAGAATGGAATACATGATATTGAAATGATATACCATTCTCCTGGACTAAAAACAGGGAAAATCATCAGTGTCTTTGGCCTGCTGTTATATTTTTTTTACAGGAAGCTGCAACTGGGTAATATGTTCAGATTCTTCTGAGGATATATGAATATCTACCCAGAGAAGCTCCAGCAATTCTCCAGTAATGGTAAGACCGTGTGTCCCGGCATAATCAGCCAGCCTAAGTCCCCATTTGGCACTTTGGGAATAACTGCCCCGGTAGGTTACACAGAGATAGTCCCCTCCTGGGATAAGGTCATTTCCCTGTTCATCAATCAGAAATACAGATTGATAGGAAAGTGATTTTGTATTTTGCAGGGCAGATAGGGAGATTCTGGTACCGATTTGGTTACTTCCAATGATATAAAGTCTGTTCTTGTCAAGATTGATTAGCCTTTCAATTAAAATATCCATTTCTCCTGCATCATGATATCCTTCTGATAAATTATGGCAATGGCGGGTCGGCAACGTAATCTGTTCAATTTTATGAAGAGGAAGCGTCTGGGCACAGCGGATGGTGTTTAATCGTTGTGCTACGTTTTTTTGCAATTTTTGCAAGAGTAGCATTTGTTTTTTGATTGCAGCCTGTTCCTCTTCCAAAAGTTTTAAAGAGGATGCAGTAGTATGGTTTCCCAGATATTCCCGGATTTGTTCCATGGTAAATCCAATGGAGCGGAGATCTCGGATTACATTCAGCCTCCAGATATCGTGTATGCTGTAGTGGCGGTAGCCAGATTCGGAACGCTCTGGTTGTATCAATCCGATTTCTTCATAGTACCGGATGGAATCCACACCAATATTATATAATTTAGAAATTTCTCCTATTTTAAAGTATTGTTTCATGTTTTTAATTCTCCTTCTTGACTCTAGTATTATACCAGAGTTTATAATGGGATTAAACATCAAAAGAAAGGAAAGATAAAAATGCGTTCTGTTTTAAAAGAAATAAAGGTATCTTCTGTGATGCTTTTACTGGCTGGAAGTGCATTGCTGGCTTTTGGACTTTATAATGTTCACTCGATATCTAATGTTACAGAAGGAGGTATTTTGGGACTGACCCTTCTTCTGGAATATTGGTTTGGGATTTCACCATCATTCTCTGGGTTCCTTTTGACAGCCTTATGCTATCTTTTGGGATGGAAGATTTTAGGAAAACGATTTCTTGCATATTCCTTTATTTCAGCCATAGGGTTTTCTGTTTTTTATGGAATTTTTGAACAGTTTGATCCGCTGTTTCCTCAAATCGCTGAGATGCCTTTTTTAGCATCTGTGGTAGGTGCATTATTTGTGGGAATCAGTGTAGGAATCTGTGTAAGAGTAGGAGGTGCACCTACCGGAGACGATGCTCTTGCTATGAGTTTATCCTCTGTGCTTCCTGTGGATATTCAGTGGATTTATCTGGCAAGCGACTTGATTGTGCTTCTGATTTCTCTTAGCTATATTCCGTTTAGCAGGATTATGTATTCGCTTCTTACGGTGATTTTGTCTGGACAGATTATTGGAGTGATACAGAAAATAAAATTTCCGGGAGATTTGGAGATGGCAGATGTTCCACAGGGATAAATGTTTTGGATGATGTAGTGTAAGGTGAGAAGACTATATAGAAAAAGCTGGTTGATAGATATGTCAATCAGCTTTTTCTATATTTTAATAAAATATTCTTGACTGTACAGTTACTGTACATTGTATGATGCGTTTCGAACAAGGAAACATGAATGGAGGAGAATGCTTTTTATGAAAACAATACTTTCAAAAGTAAAGTTAAAGTCCAGGCAAATTATTTTGTTATTTGTTCTGGTACTATTATCAGCAGTAGGACAGATGCTATTACCATCCTTTTTAGCACAGATGATTAGTCATGGTGTTGCAGAAGGGGAAAACCGTATCATTTGGATGTATGCAGCAATTATGGCCGGCGTCACGGTTTTTTCCTGTATTATCAGTTTTTTATCTGTAAAGATAGCATCTTATATTTCTACCGATTTTGCAGCACAGTTGAGAAATCAGGTCTTTTCAAAAGTACAGGAATTTTCAGCAGCAGAAATGGATAAATTCGGAACCGCAAGTCTTGTTACAAGAAGCACTTCTGATATCACCAATGTTCAGAATTTTTTGACATTATTACTTCGTGTGGGTTTACTTGCTCCGATGATGGCAGCAGCAGGACTTGTTTTTTCTGCAGCAACAGGGGGCAAGGTTAGTTCTGTTTTGCTGGTTGCGATTCCGGTCTTACTGACTGCATTGACAATTATCATTGTGCTGGCTTCTCGTTATTCTATAAGTTTGAGGAAAAAACTGGATCAGATTAACCGTTTGTTTTTGGAATCATTAGAAGGCGTACGTGTTATCCGGGCATTTAACAGACAGAAGGCAGAGAATGAACGTTTTGAGACTGCAAATAAAGATTATGCTATGACGGCAATGGCAGCAGGGCGTATTACCAGCCTTTTGATGCCTGCTATCAGTGTTATTTTTGGTGTGACAACAGCGGCAGTTTTAGGGATGGGTGCTTATTATGTTAATACAGGAGCTATGGAGGTTGGTTCCCTGGTTGCAAATAGCCAGTACATCAGTATGGTACTGACATCAGTGATGATGCTGTCTTTGGTCATCATGATGTTTCCCACCAGTTATGCATGTGCCAAAAGGATTTCAGAAGTGCTGGAAACAGAAAGTTCTATTCAGAGTGGGAATTTTTCAATAAATGAAAAATCTATGTGTGGAACTGTAGAGTTCCGCCATGTAACATTTGCTTATCCAGGAGCAGATGAACCAATTCTAAAAGACATCAGTTTTGTATCCAGACCGGGTGAAGTTACTGCTATCATAGGCGGAACTGGGCGTGGAAAATCAAGTATTTTAAAGCTGATTCCAAGATTGTATGACCCCATGTTTGGAGAAGTTTTGATTGATGGTGTAAACGCAAAGGAATACCGGACAGAGGATTTGCGTGCTCTCATTGGTTATGTCCCTCAGAAAAATGTATTATTTTCCGGAGATATCGGAGAAAATCTTAATTTCGGAAACGAAAATGGTATAGAAGAAGATTGGGAACAGGCGGCAAGAATTGCCTGTGCGGATGAGTTTATCAGTAAGAAAAAAAATAAATATCATGATGTAATCGCACAAGGCGGCACAAATTTATCAGGAGGACAGAGACAGCGTATGGCGATTGCACGGGCAATGATGAAAAAGCCGGAAATATATGTGTTCGATGACAGTTTTTCTGCATTAGATATGAAAACAGACCGTCAGCTTCGTGAAAATTTAAAAGAAAATATCGGTAATGCCACCGTTATCATGGTAGCACAGAGAATCAGCACCATTGTGGATGCAGATCGCATCCTGGTAGTAGAGGATGGACAGATTGTAGGAAATGGAACACATAAGGAATTGTTAGAGAATTGTCCATTATATCGTGAGATTGCGGAAATTCAGTTGGGGAAGGAGATTCATTAGTATGAAAAATACCACGATTTTTAAAAGGCTCATGCAGTATTTAAAAGCATATCGTGTCCGTTTATGTCTGGTTTTATTGTCTGCTGTTATTAGTACGGCATTTATGGTTCTTGCACCATTTCTTGTTGGAAAAGTAACCACGACACTTTTTGCAAGTATCGCAGACGGTGTTTTTTATTGGGAAACCATTCTATGGCTTTTGGCCGCATTGGTTGTGTTGTACTTTGTTTCCCAGTTTTTCTCTTTTTTGCAGGGGTTTGGAATGGCAAAAATCACGGCAAATGTAATGCAGACAATTCGAAGAGAAATTGACGAAAAAATGCATCGTCTCAAACTGAATTACTATGATGTACATACGCATGGTGACATTCTCAGTGTGATTACAAATGATGTTGATACGATTAATAATACGATTAGTCAAAATTTAACGGCAGTAGTGACACAGGTAACAACAGCGATTGGAGTTCTTGTAATGATGCTGCTCATTAGTCCTTCATTGTCAATCATTCCGATTATTATGGTTCCGCTTTCTCTTCTTAGTGCAGCAGGTGTTATGAAAGCAAGTGAAAAGTATTATGGAGAGCAGCAGGAGCTTCTTGGGAAACTCAATGGATATGTGGAAGAAATGTACAATGGTCAAGCGGTTGTTCAGACATTTAACTACCAGGAACGTGCGAAAAAAAGATTTTCACAGCTAAACGATGCTCTTAAAACCAGTTCACGGAAAGCGGAGACAACAGCAGGAGCTATAAGTCCTATCACGACTCTTGTAAACGATTTAGGATATGTGCTTTGTGCAGCAATCGGATGTCTTTGGGCGATTACAGGGAAGATTGCAGTAGGAAATGTCCAGGCTATGTTGGAATATACATGGCGCTTTGCAGAACCTTTTTCTGCAATCGCAGGAATGGTAGGAAGTTTTGGAGCAGCGGCAGCGGCAGGAAGGAGAATTTTCAGTCTATTAGATGCAGAGGAAGAAATCCCAGATAGTCTTCCGTGCATCGTTCCCGAAGAGTATACGGGCAGTGTAACATTTGAAAATGTAACATTTGGTTATACAGAAGATCGTCTTTTGATGAACGGAATTAATCTGAAGGTAAAGCCAGGACAAAAAGTTGCAGTAGTAGGACCAACAGGAGCAGGAAAAACCACTTTGATTAATCTTTTAATGCGTTTTTATGAAGTAAGTGGTGGAGCTATTAAAGTGGATGGTGTCAGTATAACAGATATGACAAGGGAAGAACTTCGTAACCGGTTTGGTATGGTCTTGCAGGATACCTGGTTGTTTGAAGGAACAATTGGAGAGAATATCGGATATGCAGAAGACAACATGCAAAAAGAGAAAATTATAAAAGCTGCAAAATCTGCCTGTGCACATAATTTTATAAAAACACTTCCAGGCGGATATGATATGGTACTCAGTAAAGGTGCAGAAAATATTTCTCAGGGTGAACGCCAGCTTTTGACCATTGCCCGTGCAATTGCTTCTGATCCAGAAATTATGATTTTAGATGAAGCGACTAGTAATGTAGATACCCATACAGAAGTTTTGATTCAGAAGGCAATGGCAGAACTTATGAAAGGCAGGACCAGTTTCGTAATCGCCCATAGGCTGTCTACTATCCGCGATGCTGATATGATTCTTTATATGGAAGATGGAGATATCAAAGAAGTTGGAAATCATGAAGAATTAATGGAAAAGAACGGAAAATATGCGGCACTTTATATGAGTCAGTTTGCATAAGCAGGCTGATAAGGATTCATAGGGAATCTCATATTGTTGTAATCCCCCGCATACATTGTAAAAACAATGTGTTCGGGGGATTTTCCTTGAAAGATTATATCGAAGAGCGGGCGGTTGAGATTGCAGAGTATATTATAGAGACAAAGGCTACAGTGCGACAGACGGCGAAGCGATTTGGAGTTAGTAAGAGTACGGTACATA
>Peterbilt_p2__coassemble_222_pt1 | contig 51311 bp, 50 predicted proteins | sample Peterbilt_p2__metabat2_high_PE_039 | metagenome-assembled genome bin Peterbilt_p2 | reverse complement strand
ATGCTTTAAAAATTATATAGAAGAACAATATAAATAGTTTTTTCTTTAGAGATTTCTTGATAGGTTGCAAAGTATTCCTTTGCAAAAGAAAAAAAATGTGCTATGATATACACATCTTTTAGATAAAATTAAGTTATTTGTTTTCAGGTCGATTCAGACAAAATTCCACAAATGGTAAAATTTGTAAATATTGACAGAGTAAAAAGTTCGAGAGGAATATAGGATGAGAGAAAAATATGCTTCCCTGTCTCTTGGGGCACTAAAAGAGATTGCAAAAGCAAGAGGTTTAAAAGGAATTTCTACATTAAAGAAGAGTGAACTGGTAGAACGGATGGTTCAGGCTGACGAGGCAGATAAAAAAAATACAGAGACCATCGTAGAGAAACCGGCAGAAGAAAAGTATGAAGAAAAAACAGAGGTAAGAAAGCCGGAAGAAAAGCGTTATCAGAAGGAAGAGAACCAGGAAACAAGAGTAGTAAAGGCACCTATGGAGCAGTCAGAACTGGACAGTGGCCTTACAGTAAGCGGTATTTTAGAAGTGCTTCCAGATGGATATGGATTTATCAGAAGTGATAATTATCTGCCAGGGGACAATGATGTGTATGTTTCTCCCTCACAGATTCGCAGATTCAATTTAAAAACAGGGGATATCTTAAAAGGAAATACCAGGGTAAAAAGTCAGAATGAGAAGTTTTCAGCATTGCTGTATGTGACACAGATTAACGGAATCCGTGCAAATGAAATGCAGAGAATGAATTTTGAAGATATGACTCCTATTTTTCCGAATGAACGTCTTCATCTGGAGCGTCCGGGCGGAAGTATGGCTATGAGAATCACAGATTTGGTGAGCCCGATTGGTAAAGGTCAGCGTGGAATGATTGTATCTCCTCCAAAAGCTGGTAAAACCACTTTATTAAAAGATGCGGCAAAGTCTATTTTGAAAAACAATCCGGAAATGCACCTGATTATTCTTTTGATAGATGAACGCCCGGAAGAAGTTACGGATATGAAAGAATCTATCAAAGGTAAAAATGTGGAGATTATTTATTCGACTTTTGATGAACTGCCGGAACATCATAAACGTGTATCTGAAATGACCATAGAAAGAGCAAAACGTCTGGTAGAGCACAAAAAAGATGTTACTATTTTTATAGACAGTATCACAAGGCTGGCAAGAGCATACAACCTTACAGTTCCGCCAAGTGGGCGTACCTTATCTGGTGGTCTGGATCCGGCTGCATTGCATATGCCGAAACGCTTCTTTGGAGCAGCCAGAAACATGAGAGAAGGGGGAAGCCTTACCATTCTTGCAACTGCTCTGGTGGATACTGGAAGTAAGATGGATGATGTAGTGTATGAAGAATTTAAAGGTACTGGTAATATGGAGTTAATTCTGGACAGAAAACTTCAGGAGAAGCGGGTATTTCCGGCTATTGATATTGCAAAGTCAGGTACAAGAAGAGAAGATTTGCTTCTGAGCCAGGAAGAGCAGGAAGCAGTGGATATTATGCGTAAAGCATTAAACGGTATGAAATCCGAAGAAGCCACAGAAAATATTCTGAATATGTTTGCACGGACCAGAGATAATAAGGAATTCGTGCAGATGATAAAAAAGCAGAGATTGATATAAAAAGCAAAAGCTTTTTTATATAAATGGATGAAAGATATTAAGGAGAACTGAAAATGCAAAAGAAAAAGAATTATTCCAGTCCTTATGAGCTGGAAGGAAGAATTCCTCTTGGACAGGCAATTTTATACGGATTGCAGCATGTTATGGCCATGTTTGTGGGAAATCTGACCCCTGTTTTGCTTATTACAGGGGTATGTGCCTTAGATGGCGGGCTTCAGCTTCAGATTATCCAGAATGCTATGCTAATGGCAGGAATTATTACACTGCTGCAGCTTTTTACCATTGGGCCGGTGGGAGCACGGCTTCCTATTGTAATGGGAACAAGTTCTGGATTTATTGGTGTATGTAGTGGTGTGGCAGCTACTATGGGGCAGGGAATCGTTACCTACGGTGCTATCATTTTTGCCAGCTTTCTTGGTGGATTGTTTGAAACCGTATTAGGATTCTTTCTAAAACCACTTAGGCGTTTCTTCCCGTCATTAGTGACAGGAACTGTAGTAATGGCCATCGGGCTTTCTCTGATTTCTGTTGGTATTAATTCCTTTGGAGGCGGAAATAACAATGGAGATTTTGGGTCTTTACCAAACCTTTTTGTTGGAACAGTGGTTCTTGTAACAATTATTTTGTTGAAGCATTTTACAAAAGGTGTTACAAGCACAGCGTCTATTTTAATCGGAATCGTTGTTGGGTACATTGTCTGTGGTATTATGGGCTTGATTTTACCGACTACTTATCAATATGTTGACCAAAATACACAGGAAACTATAACAAAAACATGTTCCTGGGTGCTGGATTTCTCAAAAGTAAGTGAGGCCAGCTGGTTTGCAGTTCCTGCATTTATGCCATTTGGATTTACGAAAGAGATGATCGATCTTCGGGCAATTATTCCGATTGTGATTATGTTTATCGTTACGGCTGTGGAGACTGTCGGAGACACATCTGGTATTACAGAAGGCGGGCTTGGAAGAGAAGCAACAGATAAAGAACTTGCAGGTTCTGTTATCTGTGATGGACTTGGTTCTTCTGTTGCATCCTTTTTTGGTGTACTTCCTAACACATCTTTCAGCCAGAATGTGGGATTGATTGCTATGACGAAGATTGTCAATCTGTTTGCAATTTCTACAGGAGCTATCTTCCTGGTACTTTGCGGCTTATTTCCTAAATTGGCAGCAGTTGTACAGATGATGCCACAAAGCGTATTAGGTGGTGCTGCTGTTATGATGTTTGCATCTATTGTTGTCAGTGGTATTCAGCTTGTAACGAAAGATGGCGTCAGCAATCGTACCGTGACCATTGTGTCTGTGGCATTAGGTTTTGGATATGGTCTTGGAGCAAATACAGAGGTTCTGAAAAATCTGCCTCAGTTTGTAGAATTGATTTTTGGCGGTTCAGGAATTGTTCCGGCAGCTATTATTGCCATGATTTTAAATATTGCAATTCCGGAAGAGAAGAGTCAGGAAGAAAAATAAAATAATAAGTTATGGATAAAAGTACAGTGCAGAACAAACATTCGGTTTTGCCTGTACTTTTATTTTATATTTTGCTATAATAGATGGAGAGAATGAAGATCATAGATTCATAGGAGGAATTTTATGAACCACTTTGAATTAGTATCAGAATATGCCCCAACCGGCGACCAGCCACAAGCCATTGAGCAGCTTGTAAAAGGCTTTCAAGAAGGAAATCAATGCCAGACTCTACTAGGGGTTACAGGCTCTGGTAAGACTTTTACCATGGCCAATGTGATCAAAGAATTGAATAAGCCAACATTGATTATCGCTCACAATAAAACTCTGGCTGCCCAGTTATATGGAGAATTTAAAGAATTCTTCCCTAATAACGCAGTCGAATACTTTGTCTCCTACTACGACTACTATCAGCCAGAAGCCTACGTGCCTTCTTCTGACACGTACATTGCCAAGGATTCTTCTGTAAATGATGAAATTGACAAACTCCGTCTTTCTGCGACGTCTTCTTTGAGCGAGCGGAGAGATGTTATCATTGTTTCCAGCGTATCCTGTATTTATGGAATTGGAAGTCCGGATGACTATCAGAATATGATTATCTCTCTTCGGCCGGGGATGGAGAAGGACCGGGATGAAGTTATCAGAGAATTGATTGATATTCAATATGACAGGAATGAAGCTGACTTTCACCGTGGAACCTTCCGGGTGAGAGGGGATGTGGTGGAAATCTATCCGGCAGATTATACAGATACGGCAGTGCGGGTGGAGTTTTTTGGTGATGAAATTGACCGCATTACAGAGATTGATATTCTCACAGGGGAAATTAAAAATTCTCTGAATCACATTGGTATTTTTCCGGCATCTCATTATGTAGTGCCTATGGAAAAGATTTTGAAGGCCGCAGATGCCATAGAGGAAGAATTAAAAGAACGGGTAGAATACTTTAAGAGTGAAGATAAATTGTTAGAAGCACAGAGAATTTCTGAGAGGACAAATTTTGATATTGAGATGCTGAAGGAAACAGGATTTTGTTCGGGAGTAGAAAACTATTCCCGCCATCTTTCAGGGCTAGAGCCAGGACAGCCTCCCTATACGCTCATCGATTATTTCGGTGATGATTTCCTTATTATTATTGATGAGTCTCACAAGACAGTGCCTCAGATCCGTGGTATGTATGCAGGAGACCAGTCCAGAAAACAAACTTTAGTTGATTATGGATTCCGGCTTCCATCCGCAAAGGATAACCGCCCCTTAAATTTTGAAGAATTTGAAGACAAAATAGACCAGATTTTGTTTGTGTCTGCCACACCGGGAGAATATGAGGAGAGCCATGAATTGCTCCGGGCAGAGCAGATTATACGTCCAACCGGGCTTTTAGATCCAACCGTAGAAGTACGGCCGGTAGAGGGGCAGATTGATGATTTAATCGGAGAAGTTCATAAAGAGGTGGAGAAGGGCAACAAGATTCTGATTACAACGCTGACCAAACGAATGGCAGAAGATCTGACAGAATATATGAAAGAACTGGGTATCCGTGTGAAATATCTGCATTCAGATATTGATACGCTGGAGAGGACTCAGATTATCCGGGATATGCGGTTAAATGTTTTTGATGTTCTGGTGGGAATTAACCTGTTGAGGGAAGGACTTGATATACCAGAGATCACATTGGTTGCCATCTTAGATGCAGATAAGGAAGGATTCTTACGTTCAGAAGTATCTTTGATTCAGACCATTGGCCGTGCGGCCAGAAATGCAGAGGGGCGGGTCATTATGTATGCTGATGTAATGACCGATTCTATGCGTTTAGCGATTGAGGAGACGACTAGGAGAAGAGCTATTCAGGAACAATATAACAAAGAGCATGGAATCACACCAAAGACGATTAAAAAGGCAGTCCGGGATTTGATCAGTATTTCTAAGAAGGTTGCGGAAACAGAAGATAAGATGATGAAAGATCCGGAATCCATGAGTAAGAAAGAATTGGAAAAACTGATTCAGCAGGTCAAAAAACAGATGCAGACGGCAGCAGCCGATTTGAATTTTGAGATGGCCGCACAATTGCGTGATAAAATGATTGAATTAAAAAAGAATCTGGAAGAATTATAAAATAAGTATAAAGCCCTTGACAAATAGAAGTCCTAGTGCTATCTTAAAAACATAGATGTTAGCACTCCACATCAACGAGTGCTAACAACAAAAGAAAACACAAGGAAAGGAGCATAAGATGGAACTGGTAACTGAATTAGATGAAAGAAAAAGAAAAATTCTAAAAGCCATTATCCAGACTTATTTGGAAACAGGGGAACCGGTAGGGTCCAGAACCATTTCTAAATATACGGATTTGAATCTTAGCTCCGCAACCATCCGAAATGAGATGTCAGATCTGGAAGAATTAGGATACATTGTTCAGCCGTACACCTCTGCCGGCAGGATTCCTTCCGATATGGGCTACCGGTTATATGTTGATGAACTGATGCGGGAAAAAGAAAAAGAAGTATCAGAAATCAAAGAACTGATGATTGAGAAGACGGATAAGATGGAAAAGGTGTTGAAACAGGTTGTGAAGGTTCTGGCTTCTAATACCAATTATGCCACCATGATTACCGGTCCGACCTATCACAGAAACAAATTGAAATTCATTCAGTTATCCCGGGTCAGCGAAAGACAGCTTTTGGCAGTAGTCGTGGTAGAAGGGAATATCGTGAAGAATCACATCATTGATTTAAACGAGCCTATGGATGAAGAAACAACATTGAAACTGAATCTGCTGCTGAATACACAGCTAAATGGACTGACAATAGAAGAAATCAATCTTGCGATGATTTCGAAATTGAAGGAACAGGCAGGTAGCCATAGTGCAGTCATCAGCAGTGTGATTGATGCAGTTGCACAGGCTATTGCAGTGGACGAAGAGGAGATGCAGATTTATACCAGCGGTGCTACAAATATTTTTAAGTACCCGGAGCTGGCAGATAAGTCAAAGGCTAGTGAGTTGATTTCTGCTTTTGAAGAAAAACAGGCTCTGGCAGAATTTGTGAAGGATGCCACAGAGAATGAGAATGGGGATCCGGGAACAGGAATCCAGGTATATATTGGAAATGAAAGTCCTGTGAAGACCATGAAGGACTGCAGTGTTGTGACAGCAACCTATGATTTAGGAGAAGGCATGCAGGGAACCATCGGAATTATCGGTCCGAAACGGATGGATTATGAGAATGTGGTAGATAATCTGAAAACATTAAAAACTCAGTTAGATCATATTTTTAAGAAAACAGATTAGAAAGGCGGTATGATATTCGTGTCAGAAGAAAAGAAAGAATACAACACCGTGGAAGAGAATCTTTCCGGTCATGAAACAGAAGAAACAGTAGACGAAGCAGCAGCTCAGGAAGCTTCTGTAGAGGATGTTCAGGAAGAAACAGCTCAGACAGAAGAAAATGAAGAATCCGTCCAGGAAGACGCAGAAGAAAAAACCTCTGAGAAAAAAGGGCTTTTCGGTAAGAAGAAAAAAGATAAAAAAGATGAAAAAATCGAGGAGCTTACCGACAGAGTAAAACGTCAGATGGCTGAGTTTGATAACTTCCGCAAGCGTACAGAGAAAGAAAAAGCGTCTATGTACCAGATTGGAGCCAGAGAAGTGATTGAAAAAATCCTTCCAGTAGTCGATAATTTTGAGCGCGGTTTAGCGACAGTGCCTCAGGAAGATGCTACAAATCCTTATGCAGAAGGTATGGAGAAAATTTATAAACAGCTTATGACAGTCTTAGATGACTTAGGAGTAAAAGCGATTGAAGCTGTAGGGCAGGAATTCAATCCGGATTTCCATAATGCAGTGATGCATGTAGAAGATGAAGAAGCCGGAGAAAATGTAATCGTAGAAGAATTCCAAAAAGGATATCTGTATAAAGAGCAGGTAGTTCGCCACAGCATGGTAAAAGTTGCAAACTAGCGATATTCATCTAAGGGAATGTCCCTTATGATTTTATCTTATAAATTGCGAACAATTAACAAATAATAGAAGAAAAATTCAGGAGGAATTTATCATGGGAAAGATTATAGGTATTGACTTAGGTACTACCAACAGTTGTGTAGGTGTTATGGAAGGTGGACAGCCAGTAGTAGTAGCAAACGCTGAAGGCGCAAGAACTACACCATCCGTCGTAGCATTTACAAAATCAGGAGAAAGATTAGTAGGTGAACCTGCAAAACGTCAGGCAGTTACCAACGCTGACAAGACAATCTCTTCTATTAAGAGACATATGGGAACTGATTATAGAGTAGCAATTGATGACAAGAAATACTCACCACAGGAAATTTCAGCTATGATTCTTCAGAAACTGAAAACAGATGCTGAAAACTACTTAGGTGAAAAAGTAACAGAAGCTGTTATCACAGTACCTGCTTATTTCAACGATGCACAGCGTCAGGCAACAAAGGATGCCGGAAAAATCGCAGGACTTGATGTAAAACGTATCATCAACGAGCCTACAGCAGCAGCACTTGCTTACGGACTTGACAATGAAAAAGAACAGAAAATCATGGTTTATGACTTAGGTGGCGGTACATTCGACGTTTCCATTATTGAAATCGGTGATGGTGTTATCGAAGTATTATCTACAGCAGGTGATAACCGTCTTGGTGGAGATGACTTTGACCAGAAAGTTGCAGATTACATGATTGCTGAATTTAAGAAAACAGAAGGTGTAGACTTATCAGCAGATAAAATGGCTATGCAGCGTATCAGAGAAGCAGCAGAAAAAGCGAAAAAAGAACTTTCTTCTGCAACAACAACGAACATCAACCTGCCATTTATCAGCATGAATGCCAACGGTCCTCTGCACTTTGACATGAACCTGACAAGAGCTAAATTTGATGAATTGACACATGACCTGGTAGAAAGAACTGCAGAGCCAGTAAGACGTGCATTATCTGATGCTGGATTATCTGCTTCTGAACTGGGCCAGGTATTACTGGTTGGTGGTTCTACCCGTATTCCTGCTGTTCAGGATAAAGTAAAACAGCTGACAGGCAAAGAGCCAAGCAAATCTCTGAACCCGGATGAATGTGTTGCACTTGGTGCTTCTGTGCAGGGTGGTAAATTAGCAGGAGATGCAGGTGCAGGTGATATCCTTCTTCTGGATGTGACTCCACTGTCTCTGTCTATTGAAACCATGGGTGGTATTGCAACAAGACTGATTGAGAGAAATACAACGATTCCTACCAAGAAGAGCCAGATTTTCTCAACAGCAGCAGATAATCAGACAGCAGTTGATATCAACGTTGTACAGGGTGAAAGACAGTTTGCAAGAGATAACAAATCCCTTGGACAGTTCCGTCTGGATGGTATTCCACCAGCAAGAAGAGGTGTTCCTCAGATTGAAGTTACTTTCGATATCGATGCAAACGGTATTGTAAATGTATCTGCAAAAGACCTGGGAACAGGAAAAGAACAGCACATCACCATTACTGCAGGTTCCAATATGTCTGATGATGAAATCGATAAGGCAGTAAGAGAAGCTGCTGAGTATGAAGCACAGGATAAAAAACGTAAAGAAGCCGTAGATACAAAGAATGATGCAGATGCTATGGTATTCCAGACAGAGAAAGCCATGGAAGAAGCTGGTGATAAGATTGATGCAAATGATAAGACAGCAGTAGAGGCTGACTTAAACGCATTAAAAGATATTCTGGCTAAATGCGGAAATACAGATGAAATCTCTGATGCACAGATTCAGGATATCAAAGCTGCAAAAGAAAAATTAATGCAGAGTGCACAGAAGCTTTTTGCTAAAATGTATGAACAGGCTCAGGCACAGGGTGGTGCACAGGCTGGTCCTGATATGGGAGCAGGTGCACAGGGCGGTTCCAATGAAGCATATGGCGACGATGTAGTTGATGGAGATTACAGAGAAGTTTAATTGAGCAAAGGAACTTGGTCTGCAGCATGCAGGCAGTAAATATTTGAGGCATGGGGTGTTTTCGGGCATCCCATGTCTGTATGTTTAGAAAGGGATAAAACCAATGGCAGATAAAAGAGATTACTACGAAGTCCTGGGGGTAGACAGGGGGGCAGATGAATCTGCGATTAAAAGTGCATATCGTAAACTTGCCAAAAAATATCATCCTGATGTGAATCCTGGAGATAAGGAAGCAGAAAAGAAGTTTAAAGAGGCTACAGAAGCCTACGGGATTTTAAGTGATCCGGAGAAAAGAAGACAGTATGACCAGTTCGGACACGCTGCTTTTGAACAAGGTGGCGGAGGAGGCGGCTTTGGCGGCGGCTTCGGTGGCTTTAGTGGTGCAGATATGGGAGATATCTTTGGGGATATTTTCGGTGATCTGTTCGGCGGAGGCGGCAGAAGAAGACCGAACAATGGACCAATGAAAGGTGCCAATGTGAGAGCTTCTGTGCGTATCACCTTCGAGGAGGCTGTGTTCGGCTGTGAAAAAGAACTGGAGCTGACTTTAAAAGATACCTGTAATACCTGCCATGGAACAGGAGCAAAACCAGGTACTTCTCCGGAAACCTGTTCCAAATGTCATGGTTCAGGACAGGTGGTATATACACAGCAGTCTATGTTCGGTACCATCCAGAATGTACAGACCTGTCCGGATTGTCAGGGAACCGGTAAAATTATCAAAGAAAAATGTCCGGATTGCCGTGGAACAGGATTTATTTCCAACCGCAAGAAGATTCAGGTCAGCATACCTGCAGGTATTGACAATGGTCAGAGTATCCGCATCCGAGAAAAAGGAGAACCAGGCGTAAATGGAGGTCCGAGAGGAGATTTGATGGTGGAAGTTATTGTTGCCCGTCATCCGATTTTCCAGAGACAGGACATGAACATTTTCTCAACTGCACCGATTACCTTTGCTCAGGCAGCTCTTGGCGGGGAAGTACGCATCAGTACCGTTGACGGTGATGTGATGTATGATGTGAAACCAGGTACTCAGACAGATACCAAAGTACGTTTAAAAGGAAAAGGTGTACCGTCTCTCAGAAACAAGAATGTAAGAGGAGATCACTATGTAACACTGGTGGTACAGGTTCCTACAAAATTAAACGAAGAAGCAAAAGAAGCACTCCGTAAATTTGACGAAGCGTGTGGAAACCATCCGTCAGGCGGAGAAAAGAAGAAAAAATTCGGGGAAAAATTAAAAGATATCTTTGAAGGATAAGAGAAAAAGGCTGTCAGTATGCATGAAAATACGGCAGCCTTTTTCGTGACTATTGCATTTTGATTTCTTTTCCCATATAATAATTATCATGTGTTTATGAGATAAGGAGCGTGTAGATAAATGAAATGGAAAAAATTCAGGATTAAGACAAAGACAGAAGCGGAAGATATTATTATCAGCACACTTTATGATATTGGGCTGGAAGGGGCTCAGATTGAGGATAATGTGCCATTGACAGCACTGGAAAAGGAGCAGATGTTTGTGGACATCCTTCCGCAGATGGCAGAAGATGACGGAACTGCGTACCTTAGTTTCTTTGTAGAAGAAACAGAAGAAGGCGGATTGCTGTTAAACGGGGAAACCAAAACAGAAGAAGATATTTTAAAGGCCGTGAAGGAAGAGTTAGACGGGCTTCGTGATTTTATGGATATTGGCGAGGGCAGCATTGCTGTGGATGAAACAGAGGATATTGACTGGATCAATAACTGGAAGCAGTATTTTAAACAGTTTTATGTGGATGACATTCTCATTATTCCTTCCTGGGAAGAAGTAAAGGAAGAGGACAAGGACAGAATGATTATTCATATTGACCCAGGTACAGCCTTTGGAACAGGAATGCATGAGACCACTCAGCTCTGCATCCGCCAGTTAAAGAAATATGTGACAGAGGATACAGAAATACTGGATGTGGGAACCGGAAGCGGTATTTTATCCATTGTTGCCTTGAAATTAGGTGCAAAGCACGCAGTGGGAACAGATTTAGACCCTTGTGCAGTTCCGGCAGTAGAAGAAAACAAAGAAGCCAATGAAATTCCGGTTCAGGATTTTGACATGATGATTGGTAATATCATTGATGACAAAGAGGTTCAGGATGCAGTCGGATATGAAAAATATGATATTGTAGCAGCAAATATTCTTGCGGATGTTCTGGTGCCCCTTACTCCTGTTATTGTAAACCAGATGAAAAAAGGCGGTATTTACATTACTTCCGGTATTATTGACCAGAAAGAAGAAACGGTTGTAAAGGCAGTAAAGGATGCCGGGCTGGAAATCCTGGAAGTGACCTATCAGGGAGAATGGGTGTCTGTAACAGCAAGAAAGAACTAAGGAGAGATTATGTACCGTTTTTTTGTAGAGCCGTCTCAGGTAGGTGAAAAAGAAATCATAATCACAGGCAGTGATGTGAATCATATAAAAAATGTGCTGCGTATGAAGCCAAAAGAAACCATTCTGATCAGCAGCAAAGAAAATCTGGAATACACTTGTTATATTGAAGAAATGAGTGAGGATGAGATCAAGGCTCATATCATGTATGCTCAGGAGGCAGGGTATGAACTGCCGTCTAAGCTGTATTTGTTCCAGGGGCTTCCCAAAAGCGATAAAATGGAATGGATCATCCAAAAAGCAGTGGAGCTTGGTGTTCATGAAGTGATTCCGGTTGCTTCAAAACGTGCTGTGGTGAAGCTTGACCAGAAAAAAGAAGAGAAAAAGCGGACAAGATGGCAGGCAATTGCAGAAAGTGCTGCAAAGCAGTCCAAGCGTATGTACGTTCCGGAAGTGACGAAGGTCATGAGCTTTTCTCAGGCTGTGGAATATGCAAAGAGCATGGATGTAGTGCTGATTCCCTATGAACTTGCAAAGGGAATGGCGGATACAAAAGAAGTGATTCAAAAAATAGAAAAAGGACAGTCCGTAGGGATTTTCATAGGTCCGGAGGGCGGTTTTGAGGAGGCAGAAGTGGAATTGGCTGTGCAGGAAGCACGTGCTAAGTCCATTACCCTTGGAAAAAGGATTCTGCGGACAGAAACTGCAGGGCTTACTGTTTTGTCGATTTTAATGTTTACGTTGGAGGAATGATAAATGGAGGCATATCTGGATAATTCTGCTACTACCAGATGCTATAAGGAAGTAGCGGATATTGTGGCAAAGACCATGACAGAGGATTTTGGGAATCCTTCCGCCATGCATTTAAAAGGTGTGGAGGCTGAAAAATATGTAAAAGAAGCAGCAAGTATGATTGCAAAAACTCTGAAGGTTCAGGAGAAAGAGATTTATTTTACATCCGGCGGAACAGAATCAGACAACTGGGCATTGATTGGAACTGCTCTGGCTCATCACAGACAGGGAAAACACATTATTACTACACCATTTGAGCATGCGGCTGTTTCTGCACCCCTGGAATGGCTGTCTCAGCAGGGATTTGAAGTCACGCAGATTCCAGTAGATGATTATGGAAATCTTTGCCTGAACAAACTAAAAGATGCTATTCGTGAAGATACGATTCTGGTATCCACGATGTTTGTAAATAATGAAACAGGAGCCGTGGTGCCGGTGGAGGAAGTTGGAAGAATTGTTCATGAAAAAAATCCAAAAACTGTTTACCACGTAGATGCCATTCAGGCTTATGGAAAATACAAGATTTATCCAAAGAAACTTGGCATTGACCTTCTGGCGGTCAGTGGACACAAGATTCATGGACCAAAGGGAATAGGTTTTCTGTATGTGAATGAAAAGATTAAATTAAATCCCCTTATCTTGGGAGGCGGCCAGCAAAAAGGAATGCGCTCCGGTACTGATAATGTACCGGGAATCGCAGGTCTTGGAGCAGCAGCTGGCAAGATTTATGAAGATTTTGATGCAAATGTAGAACATATGCGGAGCTTGAAGCTTTATCTGGCACAGGAACTGGGAAAAATAGAACAGGTAGAGATCAATGGTCCAAGACCCAAGGAAGGTGCACCTCATATCTTAAATGTTAGTTTTTTAGGTGTCAGAAGCGAAGTGCTTCTGCATAGCCTGGAAGATATGGGAATTTATGTGTCAGCAGGAAGTGCCTGCTCCAGCCACAAACGGGCAGGAAGTGCATCCTTAGGGGCACTCAGGCTGTCTCCGGAAAGAAAGGAATCTGCTATCCGTTTCAGCTTCTGCGAATTTACCACAAAAGAAGAAATAGACTATACCTTGGAAGCTCTTAGAAAATTGCTTCCAATGCTGCGGCGATATGCCAGAAAATAGAGAGGATAAGATATGTATAAAGCATTTTTAATTAAGTATGCAGAGATTGCCATTAAAGGGAAAAACCGTTATATTTTTGAAGACGCTCTGGTGGCACAGATTAAATATCAGTTGCGGAATGTAGAAGGCAGCTTCCGCATTGCAAAAGAGTCAGGACGTATTTTTGTATATGCCAATGATGAATTTGATTATGAAGAAACTGTGGAGGCCTTAAAGCGTGTTTTCGGTATCTTCAGCATCTGCCCTGCAGTCGTTCTGGAAGACGAAGGGTTTGAGAAACTGGCAGAGGATGTTTCCAACTATGTCAAGAAACTCTACGGGGATAAGGAACTGACCTTCAAGGTAAATACCAGAAGAAATAAAAAAGCATATCCAATGCAGTCCATGGAAGTAAGCAGTGAGCTGGGGGCTGTGATTTTGGACACCTGCCCGAATATGAAGGTGGATGTACACCACCCGGATGTTTTTGTAAACGTAGAAATCCGGAATAAAATTTATTTATATTCAGAAAATATACCTGGACCTGGCGGAATGCCTCTTGGAACGAATGGAAGTGCCATGCTTCTTCTTTCCGGCGGAATCGACAGTCCGGTTGCAGGTTACATGATCGCAAAACGCGGGGTTAAGATTGACGCCGTATATTTCCATGCTCCGCCATATACCAGTGAGAGGGCGAAACAAAAGGTTGTAGACCTGGCAAAACTGGTGGCAAAATATAGTGGTCCAATCCGTCTCCATGTGGTGAATTTTACAGATATCCAGCTTTATATTTACGATAAATGTCCACATGAAGAATTAACCATCATTATGCGACGCTATATGATGAAGATTGCAGAAACGTTTGCAAAACAGGATGGAAGTTTAGGACTGATCACAGGAGAAAGTATCGGACAGGTTGCAAGTCAGACCATTCACAGTCTGGCAGCGACAAATGAAGTTTGTACTATGCCGGTATTCCGCCCTGTTATCGGATTTGACAAACAGGAAATCGTGGATGTGGCTTTGAAAATCAATACTTACGAAACATCGATTCTTCCGTTTGAAGATTGCTGTACGATTTTCGTGGCAAAACATCCGGTGACAAAGCCTAATCTTCAGGCAATTAAACGTTCCGAAGAAAAGCTTCAGGATAAGATTGAAGAAATGATGAAGGAGGCAGTGGAAACTGCAGAGACTATCATTTGTGAAGGATAACAAAAAGGGAAGCTGTGCTTGCACGGCTTCCCAATAAAATCTTGTGTATAGTCTGTTGGAATACTTAGTCAACCAGGTATGGTTTCAGAGTAACCAGAATTTCATCTAAAGCTGCATCTGTTGCATGGATGTTTAAGTCAATAGATTTAGATAAATCTAAAGAGAAGATACCCATGATAGATTTTGCGTCGATTACGTATCTTCCGGAAACTAAATCAAAGTCATAATCAAATTTTGTGATTTCGTTTACAAAAGATTTAACTTTGTCAATAGAATTGAGTGAAATTTTAACTGTTTTCATGAAAAAAATCCTCCCTAATATCAGATTTTGTATTTGCTTTTTACAAGGATAATGTTACCGTTTATGGTAAAAAAAGTCAATATCAAAAAAAGAGAAAAAACAGGAGGAGATTGAAAACAGTTCGGTAAAACGCTAAAGGATTAAAAAATAAGGATAAAAATTATGAAAAAAACAGTAGCCCTGCACAATTTAGGATGCAAAGTAAATGCTTATGAGATGGAGGCAATGGAACAGATGCTGGCAGATACCGGATATGAAATCGTTCCTTTTGCCCCGGGAGCAGATGTATATATTATCAATACCTGCACAGTAACAAACATTGCGGACAGGAAATCAAGGCAGATGCTTCACAAAGCCAGAAAGATGAACCCAGATGCCATTGTCATTGCAGCAGGATGTTATGTACAGGCCCAGAAAGATATGGGAAACATTGATGATGCCATAGATATTGTATTGGGAAACAATCGGAAACAGGATCTGCTTTTTGTATTGGAGCATTACAAAAAAGGAAATGGACAGGAGAAAGATATACTGGATTTGGAAAAACCAGTGGAATATGAATCATTGCAGTTGTCCAGCACAGGAGAACACACAAGAGCATATTTAAAAGTTCAGGATGGATGTAATCAGTTCTGCAGTTATTGTATTATTCCTTATGTAAGAGGCCGGGTACGCAGCAGAAAAAGAGAAGATGTTCTGGAAGAAGTCAGAAGATTGACAGAGCATGGATATCAGGAGTTCGTTCTCACCGGAATCCATCTTAGTTCTTATGGAGTAGATTGTGACGATAGCCTTCTGGGTCTGATTCAGGCGGTACATGAGATTTCTGGTGTAAAGAGAATCCGTCTTGGTTCTTTGGAGCCGAGAATCATCACAGAAGAGTTTGCAAAGACAATCGGAAGCCTTCCAAAAATCTGCCCACATTTCCACCTCTCTCTTCAGAGCGGCTGTGATGAGACATTGAAGAGAATGAACCGCCATTACACAGCAAAGGAATATTTAAAAGGATGTGAGCTGTTAAGAAAATATTTTGAAAATCCGGCACTTACTACAGATGTTATCGTGGGATTTCCACAGGAATCAGAAGAAGAATTTCAGGAATCCAAGGCAATGATTGAGAAGGCAGATTTTTACGAGACACATATTTTTAAATATTCCAGAAGACAGGGGACAAGGGCAGACCGCATGGAAGGACAGATTCCGGAACAAGTGAAAACACAGAGGAGTCATACCCTGATTGAACTGGGAAATATCCATAAGAAAAAATACATGGAAAAATTTATTGGAAAAGAAGTAGAAATACTTTTTGAAGAACAATGCAGCATTCATGGAAAAACCTATTGGACTGGATATACAAAGGAATATTTAAAAGTTGCAGCAGAATCGGAAGAAAATCTTGAAAATCAGATAAAAATAGGACAGATTTTGGGATTCCTGGAGGAAGGGACTTTCATTTGCACAATAAATAGTTGAATTTCCAACGAAGATATATTAGAATAGGTTTATAGTTGCAGTAGTAGAATGGAAAGATAAGGGCGTGAATAGTATGGCAAATTTAGAAAGTACACAATATTTTAATGTAAAGACAGACCCGGCAGTGCGTGTGAAAGAGGTTCTGGATCTGGTATATAATGCTATGGCTGAAAAGGGATATAATCCTGTAAATCAGATTGTAGGTTATATTATGTCAGGAGACCCTACTTACATTACCAGCCATAAAGGTGCCAGAAGTACGATTATGAAGGTGGAGCGTGACGAGCTGGTCGAGGAATTACTGAAAGAATATATTAAGAACAAGTCCTGGAAGAGAGACTAACCTATGAGGATCATGGGGTTAGATTACGGCTCAAAGACCATAGGGGTAGCTGTCAGTGACCCCTTAGGGCTTACAGCTCAGGGCGTGGAAATCATCAGGAGAGAAGAAGAAAATAAACTGAGAAAATCTTTGCGTAGAATTGAAGAATTAGTGAAACAATATGAAGTAGAAGAACTTGTACTGGGATTTCCTAAGAATATGAACAATACCATTGGGGAACGGGCCGAGAAATCGCTGCAGCTAAAAGAAACCTTAGAAAAAAGATTAGGGCTGCCCGTTGTCATGTGGGATGAACGGCTTACCACTGTAGAGGCCAACCGTACATTGATGGAAACTGGTGTGCGGAGAGAGAACAGAGGGAAATATGTGGATATGATAGCTGCTGTATTTATTTTACAGGGCTATTTAGATGCAAAAGCAAACCCGGGTACACTTTGATTGTTGCCATTTATGGCTGAAACGAGCGTGTCTCCGGGTTATGTGTATGCCCGAAAAAATAAAGAAAGAGAAAGGACGAGAACATGGAAACAGTAATTTTTGATGGAGAAGACGGAACAGAATTAGAATTTGGTATTTTGGAGCAGACAAGAGTAGGAGGAATCAACTATCTTTTAGTAATTGATCCGGAAGAAAACGATGAAGAGAACGGAAGTGCAGCATACATTCTGAAAGATATCTCAAAAGACGGAGATGAGGAAGGCTGTTATGTATTCGTGGAAGATGACACAGAATATGATGCAGTTTATAAAGTGTTCGAAGCCATGCTGGAAGATATTGATTTTGAATAACTGAGCCTGACTGACAGAAAATGAAATTGGAACGGAAAATTTGGAGGAAAAACATTGAAAAAGCATAATAACGGAAAACTGAAAATCATTCCATTGGGCGGACTGGAACAGATTGGAATGAACATTACTGCCTTTGAATACGAAGACAGTATCGTCGTGGTAGACTGCGGTCTTTCTTTCCCAGAGGACGATATGCTGGGAATCGACCTGGTTATCCCGGATGTAACATATTTAAAAGAAAATATTAACAAAGTCAAAGGGTTTGTGATCACCCATGGTCATGAGGACCACATCGGAGCACTTCCTTACATTCTGAGAGATATTAATGTGCCTATTTATGCTACAAAGCTGACAATAGGTTTGATTGATAACAAATTAAAAGAACACAATTTATTAAGAACAACGAAACGAAAAGTAATCAAACACGGGCAGTCCATTAATCTTGGATGCTTCCGTATTGAGTTTATAAAGACAAACCACAGTATTCAGGATGCTTCTGCACTGGCTATCTATTCTCCCGCAGGAACCGTTATCCATACAGGAGACTTTAAGGTGGATTACACACCGGTATTCGGAGACGCCATTGATTTGCAGAGATTTGCAGAGATTGGGAAAAAAGGTGTTCTAGCCTTGATGTGTGACAGTACCAATGCGGAGAGAAAAGGTTTTACCATGTCAGAGAGAACTGTGGGAAGAACATTTGACAATATTTTTGCAGAGCATAAGAGTACCAGAATTATTATTGCGACTTTCGCATCCAATGTAGACCGTGTACAGCAGATTATCAATTCTGCCTATAAATACGGAAGAAAAGTAGCGGTGGAAGGCCGCAGTATGGTGAATGTCATCAGTACAGCAGCAGAGCTGGGATATCTTCAGATTCCGGATAAAACCCTGGTGGATATTGACCAGATTAAGAATTATCCTGATGAACAGGTGGTGCTGATCACCACAGGAAGCCAGGGAGAATCCATGGCGGCATTGTCCAGAATGGCAGCTAATATTCACAAAAAAGTAACCATCAAACCGAATGATACCATTATTTTCAGCTCCAATCCGATTCCCGGAAATGAAAAGGCAGTATCAAAGGTCATCAATGAACTGAGCCGCAAGGGAGCAGATGTTATTTTCCAGGATGCCCATGTATCAGGCCATGCATGCCAGGAAGAGATTAAACTGATCTATTCCCTGGTAAAACCGAAATATGCAGTACCGGTTCATGGTGAATACAGACATTTGAAAGCTCAGGCAGGAATTGCAAGGGAATTAGGAATTCCAAAAGAAAATATTTTCATTCTGTCTTCAGGAGATGTGCTGGAATTAAATGAAGAAGAACCGGCAGCAGTAACACAGAAAGTACGTACCGGTGCAATCCTGGTAGACGGACTTGGTGTTGGAGATGTTGGAAACATTGTATTAAGAGACCGCCAGCATCTGGCAGAAGACGGAATTATGATCGTTGTACTGACACTGGAAAAATACAGCAGCAGACTACTGGCAGGTCCTGATATTGTGTCAAGAGGATTTGTGTATGTGCGGGAGTCTGAGGACTTAATGGATGAGGCAAGAATTGTTGTAGAAGATGCTATTGACATCTGTTTGGACAAACATATTACAGACTGGGGAAAAATTAAGAATATTATCAAAGATTCACTGGGTGAATTTTTATGGAAACGTACCAAGAGAAATCCGATGATTCTGCCGATTATCATGGAGGCATAAAAAATCTTGGAGGTACACATATGAGTTTTATTGACACTTGTACAGAAATGCTGGTTTCAGCAATCAAGAATGGCAGCGTTTATAAGCAGTACTGTGCAGCTTTGGAGGCGGTGAACCAGATTCCCGGTCTGAAAGTAAAGGTAGATGAACTACGTTCTCTGAACTATCGTGTCCAGAATCAGGAGGAAGGCAATAATCTGTATGAAGCCATTGATGATTTGGAACGCAGTACAGAGGAATTGTGTAAAATTCCTGAGGTGAATCAGTTTCTGGAGGCAGAGCTGTCTTTGTGCAGACAGCTCCAGGGAATCACCACGGTTATACACAGGGGAATCAAACTGGATATACCGGATTTGTCATAGAACAAGGAGATTAACATGGGAAAACAAGTCAGAAAACAGAAAACATCATCCATTGTAGCAGGAGGATTTCTTCGTTTGGGTCTTTATCTATGTGCAGTTATTGCAGTTATCTATATCGGCAAATCTGCGTTTGATTTTGGGTATGCGATTTTTAACCAGGTGCCTATGGCAAGTGAGGAAGATGGAAGGGATATTACCGTAGTAGTGGAGAACGGAGATTCTGTTTATCAGATTGGAAAGATTCTGAAGAATAAAGGGCTCATTGAAGATGCGAAAATATTCGTTGTGCAGGAAAAACTTTCCAACTATAAGGGAAAATTACAGTCTGGAACCTATATTTTGAACACCAGCATGAATGCAGAAGAAATGATGGCAGTCCTGGCAAAAGAAGATACTGAGGGACAGCCTGATTCCACAAACGCAGCCGGTGAGACAAGAGAGGGAAGTTCAGAAGTTTCCGGTGATGAAGGAGGAGCACAGCAGTGATTGTAGATGAGAGGATGGTCACCTATATCAATTCACTTGATAAGGGAAATACCCCTTTTCTCAATGCACTGGAGCAGGAAGCCTTAAAGAATTATGTTCCCATCATCAGAAGAGAAATGCAGAGTTTTTTGAAGGTTTTACTCCAGATAAAAGCACCACAGAGGATTCTGGAAGTGGGAACTGCGGTGGGATTTTCTACACTGCTTATGAGTACGTATGCTCCTGCAAATTGTGAGATTGTCACCATAGAAAACTATGAGAAAAGGATTCCCATAGCCCGGCAAAATTTCAAAAAAGCAGGAAAAGAAGAGCAGATTACGCTTCTGCAGGGAGATGCACAGGAAGTTTTGAAAACGCTCACGGAACCTTTTGATTTTATTTTTATGGATGCGGCAAAGGGGCAGTATATCAATTTTTTACCGGATGTCCTGAGACTTTTAAAACCAGGTGGTATTTTAATATCAGACAATGTACTCCAGGATGGTGATATTATAGAATCCCATTTTGCTGTGGAGAGACGAAACCGCACGATTTATAAGAGGATGCGGGAGTATTTATACGTATTAAAACATCATGATGAGTTAGAAACTTCCATTCTTCCTCTGGGAGATGGAGTTACCATCAGTATAAAGAAAAACAAGTGAAGTAAGATAGAGAAAGAGCAGGAGAAGATTTATGGTTCGTAAACCAGAATTACTGATTCCGGCAAGCAGCCTGGAAGTGCTGAAAATAGCAGTGATGTTCGGAGCAGATGCAGTTTATATCGGAGGTGAAGCCTTTGGACTGCGTGCAAAAGCAAAGAATTTTTCTATGGATGATATGAAAGAGGGAATTGCATTTGCCCATGAGCATGGTGTAAAAGTTTATGTGACAGCTAATATTCTGGCACATAACCAGGATTTGGCAGGTGTGCGGGAATATTTTGAAGAACTGAAAGAAATAAAACCAGATGCATTGATTATTTCAGATCCAGGAGTGTTTATGATTGCCAGGGAAGTGTGCCCGGAAATTGAGCGTCATGTCAGCACTCAGGCAAATAATACCAATTATGCGACCTATCAGTTCTGGTGGGATTTAGGTGCTAAGAGGGTAGTGAGTGCAAGAGAATTATCCCTTGCGGAGATCAAGGAAATCAGAGAAAAGATACCGGAAGAGATGGAGATAGAAAGCTTTATTCATGGAGCTATGTGTATTTCTTATTCCGGAAGATGTCTTTTGTCGAACTATTTTACCGGAAGAGATGCAAACCAGGGGGCATGCACACATCCATGCCGCTGGAAATATTCTATTGTAGAAGAAACAAGACCTGGGGAATATATGCCTGTTTATGAGAATGAGCGGGGAACTTACATCTTTAATTCAAAAGATTTGTGTATGATTGAGCATATGGATGATGTGCTTACCAGTGGAATTGACAGCCTGAAGATAGAGGGAAGAATGAAAACGGCCCTGTATGTAGCTACAGTGGCCCGTACTTACAGAAAAGCGATTGATGACTATCTGGAATCTCCTGAACTGTACCAGGAGCACATGCCATGGTATCAGGAGCAAATCCGAAGCTGTACTTACCGCCAGTTTACCACCGGATTTTTCTATGGAAAACCGGAGGAGGATGCTCAGATTTATGAGAATAATACCTACGCCAAAGGCTACACATATCTTGGCTATATAGAAGAACAGAGAGCAGACGGTATGTACCGTATCACCCAGAGGAATAAGTTCCTGCTGGGAGAAACGATTGAAATCATGAAACCAGACGGAAGAAACCTTCAGATTCCAGTAAAGGGTATTTATGATGAAGATGGAGTGCCTATGGAGAGTGCACCACATCCGCAGCAGGTTCTGTATGTGGATTTAGGCGGTGAGGCAGAAGTTTATGACATTCTAAGACGCAGGGAAGAAACTGCGTAATTTCACAAGGGCATTTTTTTCAATACGTGACACATAAGAGCGGCTGATATTCAGCCGCTTTGCTATTTCACGCTGGGTTTGTTCCTGATGTCCATAGAGACCATAACGGAATTTGATGATTTCCTGTTCACGTTTTGTAAGGATTTGAGGAATCAGGCGGTATAAAAGAAGGCTATCCTGCCTTAGAGAATAATTTTTTATCACATCTACGGGTTCTGTTTCGATTACATCGAGCAGACTGATCTCATTCCCTTCCTTGTCTGTTCCAATAGGTTCATATAGAGATACTTCCCGGCTGATTTTTTTCTTGGAGCGGAAATACATGAGCAGTTCATTTGCTATCCTCTCTAAAATGTGTTTTTCCTAGGTCTTTATCCTCCATATTATCATCATCTGTTGTACCAAACAGAATCACATGGGCGTTGATACCATCCCATATTACTTTACGCACAATGGTACGAATGGCAGCCCGTTTTTGTTCAACAGTCATTTCATCAATCCCGTCTTTGAAAATTGTAAGCAGCTGGCGCAGCAAATTAAATTCCATATCGTTAAGAACGTTCTGGGAGGTTAGCCCTTTTAGTGCCTGAATACGCGGTTCCAGAGACAGGTATTCCTGGTTCAACTGTTCAATTCGTTTGGTTACATGACCCTTTGCAGAGCTGTCTCCGATATCTGCAAGTGAGTCTACCAGAGAATGAATTTTCTTCTCTATATCTGCTTTTTCTTTTCGCATATGGTCAAACCGCTGTTCATAGTCCATGCGGTTATCCGTGTAAAATCTCCGGCTTTGTTTTAACTGTGCAATGAAAGTATCTTTGTCCTCTGCAAGCATTTTAATCTGTTCCGTTACAGACAAATCCAAGGTATTGCCATTAGCATTTTTGCTGGAACAGGCAGATTTCTGGCTGCGTTCTTTCATTTTGCAGACATAGGTATAAATCACCTTTCCGTCAGCAGTTTTCCGTTTGCTCATTTTCGGATACATACGTTCACCGCAGTTACAGAATAACAAGCCAGTCAGAAGTGCTTCGTTACTGCGGGGTTTTCTGAAGGATTTAGATTTATTTCTCTCCAGAGACTCCTGAACTTCTACCCACACCTTCCCTGGAATCAAACCTGGATGTTTACCAACAGATACAGTCCATTCACTTGCAGGTAGATATTTTGTGGCTCTGCCTTTTTCCTGATTGGTGCGGTTATAAGCCATAATACCGTGCTTGTTATCAAAAGCAGCTTTTTCAGAAAACAGATCTGTGTTATTCTGGATAAAGAAATGATAGGCATTTTCATCTGCAATCATATAAACAGGATTCTGCAAAATGGCTTTGATGGAAAAACGAGAAAAGTAATTGTTGTTCTTTGTCTTGATTCCTTGTTTAATCAAAGCAGCTTCAGTCAAAGTCAGGGAATCTGTTTCAACATACAAATCATAAATCATTCTGACAATATCAGCTTCTTTGGGAATCAGCTTTAACTTGCAGGCTTTCTTAGATTTTCCGTCAATTGTGATGCTCTTAACAGCTTCGGAAGTATATCCGGTAGGAGTTGTTCCTCCGAGCCAGCGTCCTGTTTTTGCCAGTTCATGCATATTATCCCGGATACGTTCCGCAATCGTTTCTCTCTCCAACTGAGAAAAAACAGACGCAATATACATCATAGCCCGCCCCATAGGAGTGCTTGTATCAAACTGCTCCTTAATCGATACGAAAGCAATATCAAGATGAGCCAGTTCTTCAATCAAACCGGAAAAGTCGCTGATATTCCGGCTGATACGGTCAAGACGGTAAACAATGATTGCTTTGAAGGATTGCTTTCTGGCGGCATCCATCATTTTCTTGAAATCCGGGCGGTTTAGATTTCCACCAGAGAAACCCTCATCTTCATAAATAACACTGTTTTCTACAGCAGCATCTCCGTAATGTACACGAATATATTCCTTACAGAGTTCTACCTGATTGCCTATACTTTCGCCTTTTCCTGTATATTTTGATTTTCTTGAATAAATTGCTATGACATCTTCCTTTTTCTTCATTTTACATCCCCCTTAGAATATTATAATAAAAATCAGGATGTTTAGAAGCATGAAAGTAGCAAGTTCCTCTTGGGAATAACGGACAACTTTTCTCTCATAGACTGAAATACCAAGGGGGGTGTGTGGTATCGCAAGAAAGAGTGCTCCAATCAATGTGATTATCCATTATCCAAAAACCATAGAAGGCCAGCGTGAATTGGCAGAACGTGTTGCCGGTGTTCACGCAGATATGGTCAGGCAATATATCAAGAAATTAAATTGTCCTTCGGAACAGAAAGTACAGTTGCTGGATGCAATTATTGACTTTGCATCCAGCAAAGAAAACAGGTAACAAACTCCCTAAAGATGAAAAATTTTATAAAGTTAAGAGAAAATTTAAGCCTGGAAGTTCTCAAGTAGTTCTTTTCCGTAAGAATCAAGCAAATGGATGGTTTCGTACATATCTTCTTTTTCTGTTTCTGGATGTAAAGCACAGATTCTCAGAACCGTTTGTCCATGAAGAACGGTTGTAAACACGGCTGCATATCCATTTTCCAGAATCTTTTTTGAAATTTCTTCATTAAGAAGGTCTGTTTGTTCTTTGGTCAGTCCCTTTGGGGCATAGCGGAAATTGACCATGGCAAGTTTAGAAGGTGATACAATTTCCCAGTCAGGGAGTTCCGTCAATGCTTCTTCTGCCCAGTCGGCTAATTGGAAACCGTGTTCAATGGCACTTCCAATCAGGTCTGTTCCAAGAATCTGCAAGGTTAGCCAGAGCTTTAATCCTCGTGCAGGACGGGTAAGCTCCATACCGATATCCCAGGTATTGATATGTTCTAAATCGCCTTCTACATCCTTTAAATACTCTGGATTTACATGGAAGCTATGGAATAGATGCTGAACATCTTTGACAAGAACCATAGCACATCCATATGTCTGAAACAGCCATTTGTGGGCATCCCAGCTAATACTGTCTGCCAGTTCTGTACCATCCAGAAGATGTTTATATTTGGGGCTGAGCAGGACAGATGCACCATAGGCACCATCAATATGAAACCAAAGCTGGTATTTTTTAGCAATTGCTGATAACTCCTTTAATGGGTCGATGCTTCCTGTGTTGGTGGTTCCGGCAGTTCCAATAATAACAAAGGGGATGAGACCATCCTGTTTATCCTGGATGATTTGCTGTTCCAGCAGTTCTGTGTTGATTGTGAAGTCTGCTTTTGAAGGTATTTTTCTGATACGTGTATTTGGGATTCCGATGATTCTCAGGCCCTTTGCCACAGAACTATGTGTCTGGTCAGAGATATAAGCGACTCCAAGAGAAAGTGTTTCATCATTTAATTTATAGTCCCGGGCAGCGGTAAGAGCAGTAATATTTGCCATGGAGCCGCCACTTACAAACACCCCTCCTGATTTTTTTCCAAAGCCGGCCTGTTCACAGAACCATTTTAATAACTTTTGTTCAATGCAGTTTACCATAGGGGCAAGCTTGCTTCCTCCGGCATGGATATTATAGGCAGAAGTCATAATATCTCCCAGCCAGGAGATGGAGGAGGCGGGGCCCGGAACAAATCCGAAAAACCTTGGGTGATTGGAATCACCACGGTATTGGTATATTTCTTTCATCATTTCTTCTACCACATCTTTTGCAGGTCTTCCATCTTTAGAAATCTTCAGTGCTTTGACTTTATCCATCTGTCCTTCTGGTGCTTCCCATATAACCTGCTGTGTATGGATATCGTGTTTATCAAGACAAAAATCATGCACAAAATGTTTGATTTCGGTTTCTAACTGACAGCTGTTTAATATATTTTCGCTGTTGATCATGTTTTACAATTTCCTTTCTCTGCAATTTTATTGACCTTTGTGTGATAGTAGTTTACACTAAAACAATCTATTTTGAAAGTGGCAGGCACACAAAATTTTTTGCAGCAGATACAACAACTGGAAAGGAAATCCGTTTCTTCTATATATAATAATTATAAAAACTCTTTTGTGATAGGATAGGATTATCAATACATCTGGCTGCATAAGTGGAAAGCCTGTTTGCTTTGTTTGCATCAAAAGTCTGAACAGCCTTAATAAGTCCAATGGTGCCAATGGAGATTAAGTCATCCAGTTCTTCCGGGGCTCCCTGATACTTTTTTACAATATGTGCAACCAGACGTAGATTCCGTTCAATCAGGATGTCCTTTGCTTCCGGGCTGCCCTTCTTGTATTCCTGAAGATAGCGGCTCTCTTCTTCCGGTGTCAGGGGCTTTTGAAATGTTTTCACACAAGCTTACCTCAGAGGAATTTAATTCTATAGTATGTGAGAGAAGACGAATTAGTGCTTTTCCATTGAAAAATATCCAGATTTGTGATAAAGTAAGTACATCTAATATCTAAGATTTCCGGCGGTTCCGCCAAACATTCCAAAATGAGTACAAAAGATGACAAAAACGCAGAAAAAGTGACAGGGGTAGAATATGTATAAGCCCAGAAAGGAGAAAATGTGTTTAGTAGTGTTTTGTCAGCAACAGTAGTCGGGGTGTCCTGTATCCCCATACAGATAGAAGCAGACGTAAGTAATGGATTGCCCATGTTTTCCATGGTGGGTTATCTGTCAGCCAGGGTAAAAGAGGCTCAGGATAGAGTGAGAACGGCTCTTAAAAATACAGGATTTCAATTTCCGGCAAAAAGGATCACCGTCAATCTTTCCCCGGCAGATATCCGCAAAGAGGGGACAGGGTTTGACCTGCCCATTGCAGCGGCACTTTTATGTGCCTTTGGGTATTTAGAAAAAGAATGTGTGGAAAACGTTTGTATGGCAGGAGAACTGAGCCTGAATGGGGAAGTAAAAGGTGTGAACGGGATTCTTCCTATTGTGGATAGTGCGGTTAAAAATGGATGCAGATTGTGTATTGTTCCCATGGATAATATCAAAGAGACAGAGTATATTTATGAAATACCGGTGCTGGGGGTTGCCAGCCTGAAAGAATTTATGGAGCATGCAGCAATGAACGACTGGGGTGCAAAAAGAAATTCTGTGAAAGACTGGCCGGAGCATGCCAGGGAGTCCTATCCTGATTTTTCAGAAGTTATAGGACAGGAAGCGGCAAAAGAGGCGGCAGTGATTGCGGCAGCAGGGTTTCATAATTTCCTGATGATTGGTACAAAAGGTTCTGGAAAAACCATGATTGCTAACAGCATCCCATCTCTTTTTCCAGCGTTATCCAGAGAGGAGGCAATGGAAATCTCCGGGATTTACAGTGCAGCAGGATTGTTGTCAGGACAAAATCCATTCTTGATCCAACGACCTTTCCGTGCTCCTCATCATACCGTTTCTCCCGTTGCTATGGCTGGAGGAGGGCGTATTCCAAGACCGGGAGAGATTACACTTGCCCACAAGGGAGTATTGTTTTTAGATGAACTTCCGGAGTTTCACAGAGCGTCTTTAGAAATTCTGAGGCAGCCTTTGGAAATGCACAAAATATGTATTTCAAGAATTTATGGAAATTATGAATTCCCGGCAGATTTTCTTCTGGTTGGGGCTATGAACCCCTGTCCATGCGGTTATTATCCAGACAGGAACCGGTGTTCCTGTACGGATTACCAAGTGGAAAGATATATGGGGCACATCAGTGGTCCTTTGCTGGACCGGTTTGATCTTTGTGCGGAGGTGGCAGATGTGACTCCTGAAATGCTCAGGACAGAGAAAAGGGGCAGGACTTCACTGGAAATCAGACAGGAGGTCAGCCGTGTCCATAAGATTCAAAAGGAGCGGTATGTGGGTACTGAAATACGGTTTAACAGTTCCCTGTCTGGAAAAGAGACAGAACAATATTGTGAAACCAGCAAGGAAGGAGAGAAACTTTTACAAAAAGCCTATGAAAAAATGAATTTAAGCCTGAGAGCATATCATAAGATTTTAAAAACAGCCAGAACCATAGCTGATTTAGATGGTTCAGAGAAAATAGAAGAACAGCACATCAGTGAAGCTGTATGTTACAGAACACTGGATAAAAAATTTTGGAAATAAGGAGATGCGAAATGGAAGACAAGGAAAAAATCTGGTGTTGTACCAGGTTTGAAAAAATATATCCAAGCCGGCTTCTTGTATATGAAAATATGCCCGGTGCTTTTCACGTCAGGGGAAATCTCCCGGATGAAGGCAAAAAGACAGTTGCTATTGTAGGAGCCAGGGCATGCAGTGCATATGGAGCACACCAGGCATATGTTTTTGGTAAGAAACTTGCAGAACATGGGGTACAGATCATAAGCGGACTGGCACGGGGGATTGATGGGAAAGCACATCTTGGTGCATTAGATGGCGGTGGAAAAACTTTCGCTGTTATGGGATGCGGGGTGGATATCTGCTACCCGGCAGAAAACCGTATGCTTTATGAGAGAATGATTCTGGAAGGGGGAGGCGTACTGTCTGAATTTGATAACGGCACGCCGCCACGTGGAAGAAATTTTCCACAGAGAAACAGAATCATCAGTGGATTGGCAGATTTGGTGCTGGTCGTAGAGGCAAAGGCGAAAAGCGGCTCCCTGATCACGGCTTCTTATGCATTAGAACAGGGGAAAACAGTATATGCACTTCCTGGAAGAGTTGGGGATGCATTAAGTGAAGGCTGTAACCGGCTGATTGCTGACGGGGCAGGAATTGCATATTCTGTAGAGACCGTATTGGAAGAATTGCAAATATCTTTAGGGAAACAGGATGACTTACAAGAGAAAAAGAAGATTAGTCTTGCAAGCCAGGAAGAAATGGTGTATAGTTGTCTCGGTTTATATCCAAAAAACATAGAACAAATTATTCAGGAAATTCCCATTTCTGCAAGGGAAATTTCAGGAATTTTACTAAAATTAGAACTAGAAGGTCTGATAGAAGAACCTTTGAAAAATTACTATGCCAGAGCAGGAGGTTGAAATGGCGAAATATCTTGTGATTGTGGAATCCCCGGCGAAAGTAAAAACAATTAAAAAATTCCTCGGTTCCAATTACGAAGTAATGGCATCTAATGGTCATGTGCGGGATTTACCTAAGAGCCAGCTTGGGGTGGATGTAGAACATGATTATGAACCCAAATATATCACCATCAGAGGAAAGGGAGATATTCTAGCTGCACTCCGTAAAGCAGCAAAAAAAGCAGATAAAGTATATCTGGCAACGGACCCTGACCGGGAAGGAGAAGCTATATCATGGCATCTTGCTCATTCCTTGAAACTGGATGAGAAGAAGATGCGGAGAATTACCTTTAATGAAATTACAAAAACAGCAGTAAAAGCATCTATTAAAGAAGGACGGGAGATAGACCAGAACTTGGTAGATGCACAGCAGACCAGACGTATCTTAGACCGTATGGTGGGATATAAGATCAGCCCGGTGCTGTGGGCAAAAGTCAAGAGAGGACTCAGTGCAGGCCGTGTCCAGTCCGTGGCACTTAGAATCATTGGAGACAGAGAAGAAGAAATTAATAATTTTATTCCAGAAGAATACTGGTCTTTGGATGCAGAATTTTCTATAGAAGGTGAGAAAAAACCTTTGGCAGCAAAATTCTATGGCATGAAAAATAAAAAAATAAATATTCATTCCAAGGAAGAACTGGATAAAATTCTGGCGGATTTAAAAGATGCAAAATATCAGGTGGCTGAGGTGAAACATGGAGAGAGAAGCAAGAAAGCACCGCTTCCGTTCACCACAAGTACCCTGCAGCAGGAGGCATCTAAGGTACTGAATTTTTCCACTCAGAAGACAATGCGGCTGGCTCAGCAGCTGTATGAAGGAATTGATATCAAAGGAAATGGAACGGTAGGTATCATTACCTATCTGCGTACGGATTCAACCAGAATTTCAGAAGAGGCAGATGCAGCGGCAAGAGCATATATCACAGAAGAATACGGAGAAAACTATGTGGCTGCAGATGACAAGAAGAGTGACAGCAAAAAGAAGATTCAGGATGCCCATGAGGCAATCCGTCCTACAGATATTTCCAGGACTCCGATTTCTCTGAAAGACTCTCTTTCCAGAGATCAGTACCGTCTGTATCAGTTGATCTGGAAGCGTTTCACAGCCAGCAGAATGCAGCAGGCGAAATATGAAACTACTTCTGTGAAAATCCAGGGCGGAGAATATTACTTTACGGTAGCTGCATCGAAATTGAAATTTGACGGTTTTATGACTGTTTACACTCAGGATGATGAGGAAAAGCAGGAAAATCAGTTATTAGTAAAGAGTATTGATGAAAATACAGAAATCACACTGAAAGACTTAAAAGAACAGCAGCATTTCACACAGCCACCAGCTCATTATACAGAAGCGTCTCTGGTCAAGACACTGGAAGAACTGGGCATCGGAAGACCAAGTACCTATGCACCTACCATTACGACCATCATTGCAAGACGGTATGTAGCAAAAGAGAACAAGAACCTGTATATGACAGAATTGGGTGAAGTAGTGAATAACATCATGAAGGAAGCATTTACCAGTATTGTAGATGTGAATTTCACTGCAACCATGGAAGAACTGTTAGACTGTGTAGGTGAGGGCAAGGTACAGTGGAAGACAGTTATCCGGAATTTCTATCCTGATTTGGAAGAAGCCGTAGAAAAGGCAGAGAAAGAACTGGAACAGGTAAAAATAGAAGATGAAGTGACAGATGTGGTTTGTGATCTCTGCGGAAGAAATATGGTCATAAAATACGGACCTCATGGAAAATTCCTGGCATGTCCAGGATTTCCGGAGTGTAAAAATACAAAACCATATCTTGAGAAAATCGGTGTACCATGTCCGGTCTGCGGCAAAGATGTGGTTGTCAAGAGAAGTAAGAAGGGGCGGCTTTATTACGGATGTGAAAACAATCCGGAATGTGAATTTATGTCATGGCAAAAACCTTCAAAGAAAAAATGCCCTGTGTGCGGCAGTTATATGCTGGAAAAAGGGAATAAGCTGGTATGTGCGTCAGAACACTGTGGATATGTGGAGACAAAACAGCCGGAATAAAAAAATCCTGCGTAAGCGGGATTTTTTTTATATCGAAAAATCCAGAAAATTCGATAGGCATTGAAAAAAAATAAATAATACTTGAAAATAGACTGAAAATATCTTGTTTTTGCGTTGCTTTCAGAAATATTGTGTGATAAAATAAGATAGACGTAAAATAGTCATGAAAATGAAAAAAAGAGAGGAGGTTCACCATGAGTGTACAATTATTAGACAGAACAAGAAAAATAAATAAACTTCTTCACAATAATCATGCATCAAAAGTTCTATTTAATGATATCTGCGAAGTCATGGTAGAAACGCTGGATTCCAACATTTTAGTAATGAGCAGAAAGGGAAAGGTTCTGGGAGTAGGGCTTTGTCCTGGTGTAGACGAAATCACAGAGTTAATTGACAGTGAAGTGGGAGGACATATTGATAAACTGTTAAACGAGAGATTGTTAGGAGTTTTGTCCACAAAAGAAAATGTGAACCTTCAGACCCTTGGATTTGAATCACCGAATATCGGTAAATATGTGGCAATCATCAGCCCAATCGATATTGCAGGGGAAAGACTGGGAACTCTGTTTATGTACCGCAGTGCAAGAACCTACGATATCGAAGATATTATTGTCAGTGAGTACGGAACAACGGTAGTCGGCCTGGAAATGATGCGCTCCGTACATGAAGAAAATGCAGAGGAAAACAGAAAAATCCAGGTTGTAAAATCTGCATTTAATACCTTGTCCTTCTCAGAATTAGAGGCAATCATCCATATTTTTGATGAGTTAAACGGGGATGAAGGAATTCTGGTGGCAAGCAAGATTGCAGACCGGGTAGGGATTACCCGTTCCGTAATTGTAAATGCCCTCAGAAAATTTGAGAGTGCAGGGGTCATTGAATCACGTTCCTCAGGTATGAAAGGAACTTATATTAAAGTCCTTAATGAAGTGATTTTCGATGAGCTGGAAGAGATTAAGAAACGGAAATTAGTGAAAAATAAATAGTGTATTTATTCAAAAAGAGAGCCAGACAGAGGCTCTCTTTTTTGGAGGTTATAGGTATAAAAATTGGCATAAATACATAGAATGAATAAGAATGCCAAAGCTATATGGAAAAAGAGGATTTATAAAATAAATATAAAATCCACTCAAAAATAAAAAAGTAAGATAAATATAGATATAAAGAGTAAAAAAGAGAAAAAGAAAGATAGTAAATATATCCAGAAAACTATATCCAGTTGCGAAAAAACTCCAAATTAACTAATATATGACTATCGGTTAGCACTCGATAAGAATGAGTGCTAATAAACAAGCGAGAGGAATTATTTTAAGGAGGAAATAGATATGAAGTTAGTACCATTAGGAGACAGAGTTGTATTGAAACAGTTAGTTGCTGAAGAAACTACAAAGTCAGGTATCGTGCTGCCGGGACAGGCACAGGAAAAACCACAGCAGGCAGAAGTTGTTGCAGTTGGACCAGGCGGAGTGGTAGATGGTAAAGAAGTAAAGATGGAAGTTGCTGCAGGTGATCAGGTTATCTATTCCAAATATGCAGGAACAGAAGTAAAATTAGATGGTGAAGAATTTATCATTGTAAGACAGAGCGATATTTTAGCAGTTGTAAAATAATAGAAAATAGATCAGGAGGAATGTCATCATGGCAAAAGAAATCAAATACGGAGCAGAGGCAAGAGCAGCTCTGGAAGCAGGCGTAAATAAATTAGCTGATACAGTAAGAGTAACATTAGGACCAAAAGGAAGAAACGTTGTTCTGGATAAATCCTTTGGTGCTCCACTTATTACTAACGACGGTGTTACTATTGCAAAAGAAATCGAACTGGAAGACGGATTCGAAAACATGGGTGCACAGCTCATCAAAGAAGTTGCAGCTAAGACAAATGACGTAGCAGGTGATGGTACCACAACAGCTACTGTTCTGGCACAGGCTATGGTTCATGAAGGAATGAAAAATCTTGCAGCAGGTGCAAACCCAATCATCCTTAGAAAAGGTATGAAAAAAGCTACTGAGACAGCAGTAGAAGCAATTAAGAACATGAGCTCCAACATTGAAAGCAAAGATCAGATTGCTAGAGTTGCAGCAATTTCCGCCGGAGACGATGAAGTAGGCGAAATGGTTTCCGAAGCAATGGAAAAAGTAAGCAAAGACGGTGTTATCACAATCGAAGAATCCAAGACTATGAAGACAGAGCTGGATTTAGTAGAAGGTATGCAGTTTGACCGTGGTTATATTTCAGCTTACATGGCAACAGATATGGACAAGATGGAAGCTGTTTTAGATGATCCATATATTCTGATCACAGATAAGAAAATCTCCAATATCCAGGATATTCTTCCTGTTCTGGAACAGATTGTTAAAACAGGTGCAAAACTTCTGATTATTGCAGAAGATATCGAAGGTGAAGCACTTACAACTCTGATCGTAAACAAATTAAGAGGAACCTTCTCCGTTTGTGCTGTAAAAGCTCCAGGATACGGTGACAGAAGAAAAGAAATGCTGAAAGATATCGCTATCCTGACAAATGGTACTGTGATTTCTGATGAACTGGGACTGGAATTAAAAGACACAACTATGGAACAGTTAGGCCGTGCTAAATCTGTAAAAGTTCAGAAAGAATCAACTGTTATCGTAGATGGTATGGGTGATAAAGAAGAAATCGCAGCAAGAGTTGCTCAGATTAAACATCAGATTGCAGAGACAACATCAGATTTCGACAGAGAAAAATTACAGGAAAGACTTGCAAAATTAGCTGGTGGTGTTGCTGTTATCCGTGTTGGTGCTGCAACAGAAACAGAAATGAAAGAAGCAAAACTTCGTATGGAGGATGCTTTAAATGCAACAAGAGCAGCAGTAGAAGAAGGTATCATCGCAGGTGGCGGTTCTGCATACATCCATGCATCCAAAGAGGTTGCTAAGATTGTGGATACTCTGGAAGGTGATGCTAAGACAGGTGCAAAAGTAGTATTAAAAGCTCTGGAAGCTCCATTATACCACATTGCAGCTAACGCAGGACTGGAAGGCTCTGTTATCATCAATAAAGTAAGAGAAAGTGAAGTAGGTACAGGATTTGATGCTTTACATGAAGAATATGTAGACATGGTGAAAAAAGGTATCCTGGATCCTGCAAAAGTTACCAGAAGTGCATTGCAGAATGCAACAAGCGTTGCAGGAACACTTCTCACAACAGAAGCAGTTGTTTCTAACATTAAAGAAGAAACTCCGGCAATGCCAGCAGGAGCTCCTGGAATGGGCATGATGTAATCAAAAGTCGCAAAATAAGGCGGAAGGCCGGTGTCGTTATTCGGGACACCGGCCTTTTCTGTCATATTTTTTCGATTCTTGCAACACAAGTTTATTTGTGTTACACTATTTATCAGAAAATAGAAGATTTATAGGAGGAACAGAAGATGAATGACGCATATTCAGAACTGCTGATAAAAAAAGAGCAGAGCGCAAAAGAAAAGATTATTAAATTTCTTTTGATCGGTCTTATTGCAGTGACTGCAGTCATGGGATTTGTAATCATATTTGCATGGATTGCTACCTTGCTTCTTGGTGTTGCAGCATATTTTATTCTGCCAAATTTGGATTTGGAATATGAATATGTCTATGTAAACGGTGAGCTGGATGTAGATAAGATTATGTCAAAATCCAAGAGAAAACGTTTGAAAAGCTTTGACCTGGCAAAACTGGAGCTGATGGCACCAGTAAATTCCCACAGAATGGATTATCAGAACCATAATACAAACTTAAAGGTTCTGGATTATTCTTCAGGAAATAAAAATCACAAAGTTTATGCCATGATTATTCCAGATGAAAAAGAAGTAAATAAGGTTCTTATTGAGCCTGACCGGGAATTATTGGAAAATATTAAAAAAAGCTGCCCACGTAAAGTTTTTGAAGATTGACAGGCCAGAGGTAATTTGATATATTACTATACTATAAACAAAAGTGAAGGGAGAACTACAATGGGTAAGATTATTGGTGAAGGCATTACTTTTGATGATGTGCTGTTAGTTCCGGCCTACTCAGAGGTAATACCGAATCAGGTTGAATTATCAACTTGGCTGACAAAAAAAGTGAAGTTAAATATTCCTATGATGAGCGCAGGTATGGATACGGTTACAGAACACCGTATGGCAATTGCTATGGCAAGACAGGGTGGTATTGGTATCATTCACAAGAATATGACCATAGAAGAACAGGCAGAAGAAGTAGACAAGGTAAAACGTTCAGAAAACGGAGTTATCACAGACCCATTTTATTTATCACCGGAACATACACTGGCAGATGCCAATGATCTTATGGCTAAGTTCCGTATTTCAGGTGTTCCAATTACAGAAGGAAAAAAACTGGTAGGTATTATTACGAACCGTGACCTGAAATTTGAGGAAGATTTTTCAAGAAAAATCAAAGAATGCATGACATCTGAGGATTTAGTGACTGCCCGTGAGGGAGTTACCTTAGAAGAAGCAAAGAAGATTCTGGCAAAATCCAGAAAAGAAAAACTTCCTATTGTAGACGAAGATTTTAATCTGAAAGGACTTATCACCATTAAAGATATTGAAAAACAGATTAAATATCCACTTTCTGCAAAGGATGAGCAGGGAAGACTTCTCTGTGGTGCAGCAGTAGGTATTACTGCGAATGTTATGGCCAGAGTAGATGCTCTGGTAAAAGCCAGAGTGGATGTTATTGTTGTGGATTCTGCACATGGACATTCTGCAAACATTATCAAAGCAGTTAGAGAAATCAAAGAAAAATATCCGGATTTACAGTTGATTGCAGGAAACGTAGCCACAGGAGAGGCTACCAGAGCTTTGATTGAGGCTGGTGTTGATGCAGTCAAAGTAGGTATCGGACCTGGTTCTATCTGTACTACCCGTGTAGTTGCAGGTATCGGTGTTCCTCAGATCACAGCAGTTATGGACTGCTATGAAGTTGCTAAGGAATATGGTATTCCGATTATTGCTGATGGTGGTATCAAATACTCAGGAGATATGACCAAGGCAATTGCAGCTGGAGCAAACGTATGTATGATGGGAAGTATCTTTGCCGGATGTGATGAAAGTCCGGGAGCATTCGAATTATACCAGGGAAGAAAATACAAAGTGTACAGAGGTATGGGTTCTATTTCTGCTATGGAAAACGGAAGCAAAGACCGCTACTTCCAGCAGGATGCTAAGAAACTTGTTCCAGAAGGCGTTGAGGGCCGTGTGGCATACAAAGGACATGTAGAAGATACCGTATTCCAGCTTATTGGAGGTCTTCGTTCCGGTATGGGTTATTGCGGTGCAAAAGACATCGACACATTGAAAGAAACCGGCAAATTTGTTAAGATTTCTGCAGCTTCTTTAAAAGAATCACATCCTCATGATATTCATATCACAAAAGAAGCTCCAAACTATAGTATTGACGAATAAGTAAGGATGAGGAGGCTGTTGCAGAATCTGCAGCAGCCTTTTTTTGGCTCTGTTTTTCAGGAAAGGACAAAAGATGAGAAAAAGGGATAGATACGAGGAAGAGCTGGACTTTGAAAACAGAAGAGAACGAAGAAAAAAATTGCGGAGACGCAGGAGAAGGCGCAATATTATGATGTTTTTTCTGGCTGTGCTTACGGTTCTAGCCGGTTTTTTTGTGACTGGTAAAGTCAGAGATGAATGGAAAGAAAGAAAACTTCTTGAGGAACGCAACGATTCTTTTGTAGGAGCACCTCCCTTTGAGGTAGATCTTTTAGATGTGAATGAATATTCCAGGCCGGGAACCTCCCTGGAAAAAGTAAAAGGAATTGTTGTGCATTATACGGCAAATCCTGGAACTACGGCTAAGAATAACCGGGATTATTTCCAGGGCTTGAAAGACAGCCATGAGACTAAAGTAAGCAGTCATTTTGTAGTGGGATATGAAGGGGAAATTGTACAGTGTGTGCCAAGTACAGAGATTGCCTATGCATCAAATTCCAGAAACGAAGATACTTTGTCCATTGAATGCTGCCATCTGGATGAAACAGGAAAGTTCACAGATGCTACTTATATTTCCCTGGTACGCCTGACAGGCTGGCTCTGCTGGCGTTTTAACCTTACAGAACAGGATGTTATCCGCCATTATGATGTTACCGGCAAAATATGCCCAAAATACTATGTGGAGAATCAGGATGCATGGGAGCAGTTTAAAGATGATGTAAAAAAACAGATTCAAAAAGTAGATGAGGAAGTGGAAGCATCGAAATCATCCTAAGGTGTGATGCAGAATAGAACAGAAGATAAGTTTAGCGGAAAGGATGAATATGTCATGAGCGTAGATATCAGCCAGATATGCTTTGCATTAGAACAGTTAGCAGAAAAATACATGCCTCTTTTAGTTTCTGCTTCGGATGCTGTCTGGGAATTTCATGAACCTGCATATGAGGAGCGGCGTTCCTGTACACTTTTAAAAGAAATACTGGAACAGCATGGTTTTACGGTATCTGTTCCCTGCGAAGAGCTTCCGACAGCTTTTCAGGCTTCTTTTGGAAACAGTGGTCCGGTGATTGGACTGTTGGGGGAGTATGATGCACTGGTGGGAATGTGCCAGGAAGCAGATGAGCCAGGGCAGAAATATCCGGATGGAGCCGGACCGGATACACCGGGACATGGATGCGGGCATAATCTTCTTGGAATCGGGCTTTTGGGAGCAGCTCTTTTTCTGAAAGAACTGTTAGAGCAATATCATTTACCGGGAACCATTGTATATTTCGGATGTCCGGCAGAAGAGAATGCTTCAGGGAAATCAAAGATGATACAGAATGGTTTTTTCCAAGGAATAGATGCAGCGTTTTCCTGGCATCCTCATGCACAGGCAGGAATTTTTAATCAGTCTCTGGCAAACCAGAGAGTAGTTTATACCTTCCATGGAACCAGTGCCCACGCTTCCCAGGCACCTCATCTTGGAAGAAGCGCCCTGGATGCCTGTGAACTGATGAATATAGGAGTCAACTATCTTAGGGAGCATATGATAGACGAGGCGAGGATACATTACGCATATTTAGATGCTGGTGGGAATCTTCCAAATATTGTTCCGTCACGTGCCCAGCTGCTCTATGCTATCCGGGCACCAAAAGGCTCTCAGGCTCAGGCATTGCGGGAGCGTACAGACCGGATTGCCCAAGGTGCAGCACTCATGACAGATACGTCTGTGGAAATCAAAACAAAATGCATTTATGACAGTATGATGAAAAATTCCACATTAGATGGTCTGGTTTTAAAATATATGGATGTTTTTCTTCCGCTTCATTACAGTGAAGAAGAATTAGCGTATGCCAAAAAATTTCTGCCATTTGGGAATGAGTCTGACAGTGAGATTCCAATTTACTCCAGTCCGGATTTCGCACCTGTGAGAAAGACCGGGATTTCCACAGATGTGGGAAATGTAAGCCAGATACTTCCCTGCAGTGCTTTTATGGTGAATTGTTATGCCAATGGCTCTCCTTTGCATCATTGGACAGTGACAGCACAGGGGAAGTCTTCTATAGCACATAAAGGAATGATGGCAGCATCCAAAATTCTTGCTGCGAGTATATGGGAGATTTTTGAAAATTCTGGAATCCTGGAGAAAGCAAAACAGGATTTCATGCAGGAAAAAAAGAAGAGTGTTTAAAAGAAAAGAACCTGGAGAGGATAACTGCTGTAGCAGCCATCCTTTTCAGGTTCTTAATATTGCACTGAGTACATATTGGTTATTAGGAAAATTCCGGTGGGTGATATCTTCCAGACGAATCAAATCCACATCCAGCCATAATTCTTCGGCAACCACCATCAAATGGGAAAACATGATTCCAAAATTCAGTTCTTCATATCTGCCCAGGTGGTTCATATTGTGCTTCTTCGCAAATACATGGATACGGTTGTCATATACAACAAACCGCCAGGGCTGGCTGTTCATACTGGAAGGTGCGAGACGGGCAGCCTCCAGGAGCTGTTTCATCCATTGTCTGGGCACTTCCTTATAAACGCACAAATCTTTTAAATCCATGCGTCTTGCATCGACTGCCTTTCTGGTATATCCACCTTTGCTTTTGCCAAATGCCATGGTAATCATGAACTTCAGGTTTCCCTTATGCGGGTTTCCCAATTTCGGTTTCGCATTGCCCAGGAAACAGGTGCCCAAGCCTTTGGTACACAGAAACAGCGAAAGCTGCTCCATGATGTATCCGGCGTTCATCTGAGCCAGATCTTTTTCCTCAGAATAGAACACAATATAATAAGGTGCTTTTACTCCAAATAAGTGCATTATTTTGTTTTTTCCAGTGGTATTATCAATAATCGAAATATCTGTACGGATTCCCGGATTCAGACCTTCTATCTGAGAATAAAAATCCCGAATTTCTTGAAGAAGACTATTGCTTACAGCCTCCATTTCGTAACTACGCACAGATTTTCTTGAAAAAATCGCTTCATATAAATTCATATTTTCACCTTTTATTCTCTTCGTAACAATATTGTAGCATAGAATTTTTGAATTGCAATGTTTATTTTCTAAAATTTCTATTGACAATTTCTGTAAATGGATATATTATTGTATTAAGAAAGTAGTACAATAATACAATCATACAATAGGAGGTGCATTACATGTCATGGAACCTGAATTCTGAGCGGCCTATTTATGCTCAGATAATGGAACGGATTACCATGGATATCATATCCGGTATTTATGCTCCGGGAGCGAAGCTTCCTTCCGTGCGGGATCTGGCACAGGAGGCAGGCGTGAACCCAAATACCATGCAGAAGGCTCTTTCCGAACTGGAACGTACTGGCCTTTTGTTTAGCCAAAGAACCAGCGGACGATTTATTACGGAGGATTTAGCAATGATAGAAAAAACAAAAGAAGACCTGGCATCCATACAGATCAAAGAATTTCTGGAAAAAATGGAACACATTGGATTTACAAAGGAATCTACCATTCAGCTTATTGAAAAGATGAGAAGAGAGGAGGAGTTGTCATGAAACCTATTTTAGAATGCAGGAATCTTACCAAGCGTTACGGAAATAAAACAGCACTGGACAAAGTAAATATTTCTCTGGAAAGCGGGAAAATCATCGGACTTTTAGGACCAAATGGCAGTGGAAAGACGACGTTGATCAAGTTATTAAACGGTCTTCTTGTTCCAACAGAAGGACACATTCTGGTGAATGGAATGAATCCGGGTATTGAAACGAAGAAAATCGTATCCTATCTTCCTGAGCGTACCTATCTGAATTCCTGGATGAAGGTCAGTGATATGATAGAATATTTTTCTGATTTTTATGAGGACTTTGACAGAAGCCGGGCTTTCGATATGCTGCAACGCCTGAACATCAATCCTTCTGACCGTCTCCGCACTATGTCAAAGGGAACAAAAGAAAAAGTCCAGCTTATTCTGGTTATGAGTAGGAGAGCACGTTTGTATTGCCTGGATGAGCCCATTGCAGGGGTGGATCCAGCGGCCAGGGATTATATTCTTTCCACAATCATTAATAATTATGATGAAAATGCAACGATTCTTATTTCCACACATCTGATTTCCGATGTGGAAAATATTTTAGATGAAGTAGTATTTATTCAGAATGGGCATATCCGCATGGTTGACAGCGTGGAAAACATCCGCTTTAATCAGGGAAAATCTGTAGATACATTATTCAGGGAGGTATTCAAATGCTAAAAAAATTGTTGAAATATGATTGGAAGTCAGTTTCTGGATTACTTTTGATTCTTCATGGGATTTTGCTGGCCTATACCTTGATTGGACGTATAGGGATTGCTTTTGGGCTTTCCAAGTATGGGGATACTTTAACTGGTTCTGTTACAGAAACATACGGGATTGTATCCGGCATCTATATTCTTATCTATGTATTTTTTATTATGGCTATTATGGTCGTGACTGGCGTTTATCTGGCTGCCCGGTTCCATAAGAACCTGTTTTCTGATGAAGGCTATCTCACCCACACACTGCCGGTATCACCTGCGAAAATAATGTGGTCTAAAATCCTGGTCTCCTGGGCATGGATTGTCATTGATGCGGTTTTTGTTGTGGCTTCTATAATGATGCTGGTGCTGTTCAAACAGACTTTTGAACCATTCAAAAATGTCGTGTGTGAATTTTTCAGTATCCTGGCCGGGGCTTATGGAATGCAGAACCAGGTGTTCATGATTTTACTGATTCTCACAGTTCTGGCACAGTTTTTCGGATGCTATACCATGCTGGTACTGTTTTCCATGTGTCTGGGAAGCCTGTTTAAGACACATAAGATTCTTGGGGCAGTGGTATCCTTTTTCGGAATCAATATTATTCTCTCTATTGTTTCTACGATTATTATGTTTGCAGTACCGGGATGGTCATCAACAGGCAGCGTGTCTGTGACTACTGCTGCCAATGGAGGTTTCATAGGCGGAGAGAATAGCATCTTTTTATTCACTATTGTCTGGAATCTGGCGCTTGCGGTATTGTTCTTTTTGGGAAGCAGATATATTTTGTCAAGAAAACTGAACCTAGAATAAGGGATATTAGATTAGAGTACACCGGAAGTTTGTGCGTTATATTTCCGGTGTACCATGATGAAAAAAGTTTGAAAAAATTAAATTAAGTGTTGACAAGAAGAGATTCCTGTAGTATATTATTACTTGTGTTCAGCAGAACATAAATGCGCGAGTGGCTCAGTTGGTGGAGCGCGACCTTGCCAAGGTCGAGGCCGCGGGTTCGAGTCCCGTCTCGCGCTTTTTTTGTTTCTCCAAAAAGCGAATGTATTGCTCTGAAACAGAGTGGACATTGGCTTTTTTATTTTTCTGATATTTTCCAAAGCTTTAGTGTGATAAAGTCTTGGAAAATCAAATATTCTATGGTATAATGTCACATAGACAGATTCTGCCGGAAAGCAGAAAAAGGAGGAATAAAATTATGAAGATGATTTTTGCCATTGTGAGAAAAGAAGACGAAGGATTCGTAATAGAAAGACTGAATAAGGAGAAAATCAGTGTCACAAAACTTTCCAGTACAGGTGGTTTCCTGCGAAAAGGAAATGCAACCCTGATGATCGGTACTGAGGATGAGAATGTTGATACGGTTTTGCAGATTATCAAAGAAGAATGTGCAAGAAGAAAAGAAGTCATGATTAATCCAACATATTCTGCAGGAAGCAAAGGCCCGGTTCTTGGATATGCGGCTCCTCCGGTTACCATTGATGTAGGCGGTGCTACGGTATTTATTGTCAATGTGGAGCAGTTCCTGAAGCTTTGATTGAAAAATACTCCTTGTGAAATTTGTAAGATGATGGTAAAATTATAAGGTGATAGAATTAGAATGTTTACGGGCTGTAAACATGGAATCATTATTACAAAGGCGGAGGATTTATAATGAAAAAATTAAAAGTTGTTAAAGGTGCAAAATGTATGGCGTGTCTGGAATGCGTAAGAGCCTGTTCCGAAAGCTTTTATAAAGAGTTTGATCCAGACAAATCCTGCATTCAGATTGTAGAGAAAAAAGGCGAACCAAAACCAATGGTTTGTGTACAGTGTGGTAAATGTGCTGCTGCCTGTCCAGAAGGTGCAATCACACAGAATGCAAAAGGCGTTTACATGATCAATAAGAAAAAATGTACAGGATGCGGAAAATGTGTGGAAGCCTGTCCATTTGGTGTTATGGTAAAAGCAGAAGATTCACCGGTTACAACAAAATGTATCGCATGCGGTATCTGTGCAAAAGCATGTCCTGCAGACGTACTGGAAGTTGTAGAAGCATAAGAAATAGAGAATATAAGAGAATTAGGGAAAGCAGATGTTTTGTTTGAGGATGAAACATCTGTTTTTTGTTGTAAAAAGGACAGGTTTCTGTAAAAAAAGAATGAAATTACTGTCAAATTATGTGTCTTGTCATATGCAAAAAACTGTTGTATAATGACTCTCAAATGCCGTCAATGGGAGGAAAAAAGTATGTTATCTGTAAAAGATGAGATAGAAAAGCTGAGAAAAGAAAAAAATGCGGTCATTCTGGCTCATTATTATGTGCCAGGGGAAGTGCAGGAAATCGCTGATTATGTAGGAGATTCTTATTATCTGAGTAAGAGAGCCAGGGAAACAGAGGCAGAAATAATCGTCTTTGCCGGGGTTGCTTTCATGGGGGAAAGTGCAAAAATCCTGAATCCTGGGAAGAAGGTGCTGCTTCCTGATTATGAAGCAGATTGTCCTATGGCACATATGGCGACCAGGGAAAAAGTGGAGGAAATGAGGGGAAAATACAAGGATCTGGCTGTTGTATGTTACATTAATTCTACTGCGGAATTAAAAACCATTTCAGATGTGTGTGTGACATCATCAAATGCAGTAAAAATTGTAAAAAATCTTCCGAATAAGAATATTTTCTTTATTCCTGACGGAAACCTTGCAGCCTATGTGGCAGAGCAGGTGCCGGAGAAACAGATTATCAGGAATCAGGGGTACTGTCCTGTACATAGAGAAATTACAGTGGAAATGATAAATCAGGCAAAAGAACGGCACCCGGAAAGTGAACTTCTGGTACATCCGGAGTGTACTTCTGATGTGACGAAAGAAGCAGATTATGTTGGAAGCACAGCCGGAATCATAGAGTATGCCTGTGGGTCTTCTAAGGACAGCTTTCTCATTGGAACAGAATCAGGTGTTCTGTATGAACTGGAAAAAAGATGTCCTGATAAGAAATTTTATCCTGTGATGGAGCAGCAGTGCTGCATGGATATGAAAAAGGTGACCTTAGAGAAGGTAAGAGATTGCCTGAGAGATGAGAAACAGGAAGTTCTTCTTTCAGAAGAAGTGAGAAAGCAGGCAGAGGCAGCACTGGAACATATGCTGGAGTTGGCAGAGTAGGAGGAAAACCGTGAAGATAGAAACAACAGACATTATCATTGTAGGCACAGGTGCCAGCGGATTGTTCGCAGCACTTCATATTCCGGAAAAATATGAAATCCTGATGCTTACCAAGGATGTGGCAGAACATAGTGACTCCTATCTGGCACAGGGAGGAATCTGCGTTCAAAGGGACGAGGATGATTACGACAGTTTTATGGAAGATACTCTGAAAGCAGGGCACTATGAAAACAGAAAAGAATCTGTGGATATTATGATTCGTTCTTCCAGACAGGTCATTGAAGAACTGATTGCATTAGGGGTGGACTTTGCAACAAAAGACGGGGAGCTGGATTACACAAGAGAGGGATGCCATTCAAAACCAAGGATTTTATTCCATAAAGATATCACAGGGGAAGAAATCACAAGCAAACTTTTATATGCTGTAAAAAACAGAAAAAATATCCGTATTCTGGAGAAAACAACCATGGTGGATCTGATAGAGGAGGACAATACCTGTATTGGTGTCATGGCAAGAGACGAAAAAGGGGAACTTTTAGCCATTCAGGCAGATTATACCATGCTGGCAAGTGGAGGAATCGGTGGACTGTATGAACATTCTACAAATTATCCACATTTGACAGGAGATGCACTTGCCATTGCCATGCATCATGGTATAAAATTAGAGAATATCGATTATATACAGATTCATCCTACAACGCTGTATTCCAAAAAGCCGGGGAGACGTTTCCTGATTTCTGAGTCAGTAAGAGGAGAGGGTGGAAAACTATATGATGTCCATGGGGAACGGTTTGCAAATGAGATTTTGCCCCGGGATATCCTGACAGAAAAAATACACCAGCAGATGGAAAAGGATGGTACTTTTCATGTGTGGCTGGATATGAGCTGCCTGGGGGAAGAAACGATTTTAGGTCATTTTCCGAATATCTATAAAAGGTGTCTGGAAGAAGGCTATGATGTGACAAAAGAGTGGATTCCTGTAGTCCCTGCCCAGCATTATTTCATGGGAGGGATTCATGTAAATTCCAACAGCCGTACAACCATGGAACGCTTGTATGCAGTGGGAGAGACCAGTTGTAATGGAGTTCACGGCCGGAACCGTCTGGCAAGCAATTCGCTTCTGGAGAGTCTTGTTTTTGCAAAACGGGCAGCACTGGAAATCCAGGGATTCATGGAAAATTCAGAAGAAACAGAAGAAAACAGAGACTTTGACCGCTTATGCAGGGAATCAGAGAAATTTATCAAAAGAGAAGAAAAAAATCTTGAGGAGCAATATAAAGTAGAAATTTTAGCAGAAATAGAAAAGGAGAGACAGGAACGATGAATCCAATTACTATGATGATGAATGCAGATGAATTGATTCTTCTTGCATTAAAAGAAGATATTACCAGCGAAGATATTACCACAAATGCTGTGATGAGAGAAAAGAAAATGGGAGAGGTAGAACTGCTGTGCAAACAGACAGGTGTGATTGCAGGCCTGGATGTTTTTGCCAGAGTATTCCAGCTCCTTGATCCGGATACAGAGGTTGAATTCTATGCAAAAGACGGGGACAGAGTGGAAAAAGGACAGCTTTTAGGACTTGTAAAAGGAGATATCAGAGTTTTGCTGTCAGGAGAGCGTACGGCATTGAACTACCTTCAGAGAATGAGTGGAATCGCTACTTATACCAGAGAAATTGCAGAGTTATTAAAGGGAAGCAAAACAAAACTTCTGGATACCAGAAAGACAACTCCGAACATGCGTATTTTTGAAAAATATGCAGTAAAAGCAGGCGGTGGTTACAACCATAGATACAATCTGTCTGATGGTATTCTTCTGAAGGATAATCATATTTCGGCGGCCGGAGGTGTGAAAAACGCCATCGAGATGGCAAAGGAGTATGCTCCATTTGTACGGAAAATCGAGATTGAAACAGAGAACCTGGATATGGTAAAAGAAGCAGTGGAAGCAGGTGCAGACATCATCATGCTGGATAACATGACTCCTGAAGAAATGCAAGAGGCAGTAGCGTTTATTGACGGAAGAGCCCAGACAGAGTGTTCCGGAAATGTGACAAGAGAGAATATTGAAAAAGTAATCTCAGTGGGAGTGGATTATATTTCCAGCGGTGCACTTACACATTCTGCACCGATTTTAGACCTTTCCTTAAAGAACCTTCATGAGGTATAATAGAAGCAAAGAGAGATAGAAAGGATGGAAAGGAATGGTTGGAGAAGTACGGAGAGAAGAAATTTTAAAATATATTTCCAACAGCAGTGTACCAGTGTCCGGTACTGCCCTGGCGAAAATGTTTTGTGTCAGCCGCCAGGTGATTGTGCAGGATATTGCATTATTGCGGGCAAAAAATTATGACATTCTTTCCACAAACAGAGGATATATTATCCATCAGCCAAAGCGTGTAGAAAGAATTTTCTGGGTATGTCACGAAGGTGATCAGATTGAAGAAGAATTAAACAGAATCGTGGATTTAGGCGGAACGGTGGTGGATGTTTTTGTGTACCATCAGATTTATGGAGAGCTGCGGGCACAGTTAAATATCAGTTCCAGACGGCAGGTTCAGCAGTTTGTGGAGGATATCAGGAGCGGGAAGTCACAGCCGCTTACGAATCTTACTTCCGGACATCATTGTCACACGATTTGTGCAGAGAGTGAGGAAGTATTGAATCTGATTCAGGACAGTTTGATTCAAATGGGGATTTTCGAGAAATAAGAAACGTACATAGGAGGCGGTTTTTATGAAGTCTGATACAGCAGTAGTTTGTTCCAATTATGATGGTCTTTCTTTGTCTGTGCTTGTCACACAGCCGGAGGAAGGGTGCAGAGGTGTGGTACAGATTTCTCACGGCATGGCAGAACACAAGGAGCGGTATCTGCCTTTTATGGAATATCTGGCAAAATGCGGGTATGCGTCTGTGATTCATGACCATCGTGGTCACGGAAAAAGTGTGAAATCACAAGAAGACCTGGGATATTTTTATGAGGGTGGAGAGAAGGCTGTGGTAGAGGATCTGCACCAGATTACCGTGTGGGCAAAAGAACGGTTTCCAGGAGAAAAGTTCTATATGGTAGGCCACAGTATGGGCTCTCTGGCAGCCAGGATGTATTTGAAAAAATATGATTTTGAACTGGATAAACTGGTTCTTACAGGACCACCGTGTAAAAATCCAGCAGTGGATTTCGGACTTGCATTTGCCAGAATGCAGAAAAAATTAAAAGGCGGGAATTATAAAAGTAAAGAAATCGAAGCCCTGGCTTTTGGAGCATTTGCAGCGAAATTCCCGGAGGAAAAACATAAAACCTCCTGGATAGCAGCAGATAAATCCGTGGTGAAGGCATATGATGAATCTGAACTTTGTGGCTTCCCTTTTACAGCAGATGGATTTGAAGGATTATTCCTGCTTATGAAAGGGGCTTACAGCAAAAAGGGCTGGTGGATGCAGAAGCCAAAGCTTCCGGTTTTGTTTCTGGCAGGAGAAGATGATCCCTGTGCAGGAAATGGCCGCCAGTTCGTAAAAGAAATGCAGTTTTTAAAAGCAGTTGGTTATCAACATGTGACAGGAAAGCGTTATCCAGGTATGCGTCATGAGATTTTGAATGAAAAGGATAAATACCTGGTATATGAAAATATTGTTACCTATCTGGAAAAGGAATGAAGAAGGTATGGCAGCGAAATCAAAACTTCTTGAAATGTTAGAACAAAATAGAGGAATCTATCTGTCAGGAGAAAGGCTTGCAGAGCAGTTGGGGGTTTCCAGGGCTGCTGTGTGGAAAGCCATCAAACAATTGCGTGAAGAAGGGTATGAAATTCAGGCTGTGACAAACAAAGGATATGCTCTGGCGGAGCAAAATGATATTCTTTCCGCAGAAGCAGTCCGCTGTTTCCTGGAAAATCAGGAGGTACAGGTGCAGGTGTTTCAGGAGATTTCTTCTACCAGCCAGGTGCTGAAACAGATGGCTCTGGAAAACAAGCTGCCTCATGGCTCAGTGGTTGTGGCTAATTGTCAGAAGCAGGGAAAGGGAAGAAGAGGAAGACAGTTCTATTCTCCTGGGAACAGTGGCCTGTATCTCAGTGTGCTTCTGTATCCCCAAAAGACAGCAGGAGAAAGCCTAAAAATCACAGCAGCAGCGGCTGTGGCTGTGTGCAGGGCAGTGGAGCAATGCTGTGGGAAGACCCTTGGTATTAAATGGGTGAATGACCTGTATTTGAATGAAAAGAAGGTGTGCGGGATTCTCACAGAAGCAGTGACAGATTTTGAGACTGGAGATATTGAATTTGCAGTGGCTGGAATCGGATTAAACCTTTATGAACCAGAAGGCGGATTTCCAAAAGAACTTGAAGGAAAAGCAGGAAATATGCTCCGAGGGGATGAGTATGTGGACAGAAACCGTCTGGCAGGCTGTATCGTGAATGAACTTTTAAAAGAGCTAGATAAAAATGAAATACCAAAGGAATATATAGAAAGAAATATTGTTCCAGGAAGGTGGATTTTTGTACGGCAGGGGGAAACCAGCCGCAGAGTAAAGGCAGAAAGAATCTTAGAGGATGGGAGATTGCTGGTCATACGGGAAGACGGTGAGAAGGAATTGCTTCAAAGTGCAGATGTGTCACTGGAGCTATAGCTCCAGTCACCGTCTTTTTTTCGGGGTAAAGCTATGGCAGAAGACCTGCACCAGAATAATACCAAACAGAGCACCTGCACTGTCGATCATGACATCCTGTTTGGAAGGCCCTCTTCCTGCTACAAAGGACTGATGGAATTCATCTGTGCAGGCAAATCCTACAGACAGCAGTCCGGCCAGGATAAAGAGGGAAAATCCACGGACACCATATACATAAAGCGGGAAAGAAAGGCAGATGGCCAGAATAAAGTATTCGGTCATATGTGCCAGTTTCCGCACCGGTAATTCAATTTTATCCGCATAGGCCTGTTTCTCCCACTCAGAGAGATTTTTATCTAAGATACGGTCTGCCACAGAGACAATACCATAACTGATTTTATGGCTTAAATTTCCAGATTCTGTTCCGGTCTGTCCGGAAAAGCTGAAAATAATGTACATCATAGCAAGGGCAGGAAGAAAAGAAAATGGTTTCAGCATGTAAATGATAAATTTTTTCATGTTCTGCTCCTTTCCAGGAAAATAACATATAAAAAGTTTTCGGGTTTTCTTGTGTAAAGAGTAACATTGTTTCTTACAGATTTACTAAGAAAGAGTATCATTTTTTGTAAGCGTTGTAAAGTTTTAGATTTCATTTGTGCTGGCACAAATCGTTATCCTATGGGGAGGCATGGAGATTATTATGAAAGAAAAGCGTTTTTTAGTGATGGTTCTTTTGGGACTGTTGTTGTTTTCTTCTGGCTGTTCTTTGTTTAAGGAAACGCCGGAAAAAGTGGTTTCTGAGACGAATCACAGCGTTTCTGCAAATACAGAAGAAACGCCTGAGATACAGAAAACAGAGGGATATATCCTGGATTATGATGAGACAACCATTTACGTGGATTTGGAAAATACCGGCAGCAGAACATATCCGGGAGAAGGGGAAGACCGTAAGGTGGCTTTTGATATTTCTGATGCAGAGCAGATTCAAACAGAAGTTTCTGAGTTTAATCCTGCCAGAGAAACTCTCATTCGTTCAGGAATTCATGTGGAAATTGAATATTATGTTGAGAACGGTGTAAATATTGCAACGAAAATAAGCTCAAATGGAGATGAATTAGAGCCAATAGAATCTTTTTATCAATAAAATGAGTAATTAAAAAAATCAAAAAACTTTTGACAAATACAAAAAATAAGAATATACTAAACAATATAAATAAAAATGAAAAGGCAATGAAAAGAAGAGTACATTTTCGGAAACGGCAAAGAGAGCTTCGGGTGGTGAGAAGAAGTGCGGAGAAGAGAATGGAAGATGGTCTTGGAGCCTCGCACCGACTGCATGCTTGCATAGGCTGCGATGGGAGCGCCCATTACAGCGCCAGGATATAAGGAATTCATGAGATTCCCGTATCTGTCAGAGGTCTTTGTTTATTCAGAGATAAAATAAGGTGGTACCACGAAGTATAATGCTCTCGTCCTTAGTGTTTTATGACACAGGGGCGGGAGATTTTTTTCGTTTCATTGTCAAGAAGGAGGTACATATGAGTCAACAAACGCAAAGCAAAGAAACAACAGCAAAATGGTCTGGCAGCCTTGGTTTTATTATGGCAGCAGCCGGTTCTGCTGTGGGTATGGGGAATTTGTGGCGGTTTCCTATGCTGGTAGGAGAGAATGGAGGGGGAGCCTTTGTTCTGGTTTATCTAATCTGCATCTTTTTGGTGGGAATTCCTATGATTATTGCAGAAGTTAGCATTGGGCGTGCAGGGGGAAAAGACGCATTCGGAAGCTATAAAGCCCTGAATAAAAAATGGGGCGGTGTAGGTGTTCTGGCAGTAATTACCAGCTTTATTGGCCTTTCTTATTATGCCGTGTTAGGAGGCTGGGTTATCCGATACATTTTTGCAGCAGTTACTGGTGCATCTGAAAAAGGAACCGAGTTTTTCCAGACATTTACGGCAAATCCGGGAAGCCAGATTCTTTATTATCTGGTATTTATGGTCATTACCGTTCTAATCGTGGTAAGAGGAGTTCAGAAGGGAATCGAAAGCTCCTGTAAGGTAATGATGCCGCTTCTGGTTGTCTGTATGCTAGTGATTGTTGTCCGTTCCTGCACACTGCCGGGTGCAGCAGCAGGAATCGAATTTTTCCTGAAACCGGATTTTTCAAAACTGACACCAGGTGCCTTTTTATCAGCACTGGGACAGGTATTCTTCTCTCTTTCTCTTGGAACAGGGGCAACCATCACCTATGGAGCTTACCTTGGAAAAGACCAGAATATTGTAAAAAGTGCAGGAAGCATTGCTTTCTTCGATACACTGGTGGCAATGATTGCAGGTTTTGCCATTCTCCCGGCCGTATTTGCATTTGGATTTGACCCGGAAAGTGGCCCGAGCCTGATGTTCCAGACCCTTCCTACCGTATTTGGTGAGATGCCGGGCGGAAGAATATTTGGCATTATTTTCTTTGTCCTGGTATTATTTGCAGGAGTTTCTACCAGTATTGCTTATCTGGAAGTCGTGGTTTCCTTTGCAGTAAATACCTTTAAAGTGACCAGAACCAAGGCTGCTGTTATTTTTAGTATTTTAATCACCTGTCTTGGCATTCCATGTGCGTTAAGCTTCGGTATCTGGAGTGATATCAAGATTGCCGGAAAGAGTTTCTTTGATCTGGCAGATTATTTGGTATCCAATGTTTCTCTGCCAATCGGCGGCATTCTTGCCTGCATTTTCATTGGCTGGGTATGGAAGACAAAACATGCAGTTCATGAAATTACCAATGAAGGAAAGGTAAGCTTTAAACTGGCGGGACTTTGGTCTGTACTGATCAAATACGTGCTTCCGGTACTGATTGCAGTGGTATTTGTCACATCTTTATAAACTACAGGGAGTTGTCTCATAGAGGCAGCTCCTATTTTGTTATAGTCAAATAGGGGGATGTGAAAAAACTTGATTGAGTTTTTTTGCATCCCTCTTTTTGCTTTTG